>Ga0307507_10000332_pt1 | contig 95707 bp, 61 predicted proteins | sample 7_EM_MG_FD_207223 | JGI IMG/M metagenome (GOLD analysis project Ga0307507, IMG submission 207223) | Populus trichocarpa ectomycorrhiza microbial communities from riparian zone in the Pacific Northwest, United States - 7_EM | ecosystem: Host-associated > Plants > Roots > Unclassified | place...
GGGCGCTTATAGCACAGTATAAATAGGGACTTAAGGCTAAAGTCTAGGACGCAATTATCCTAATAAAAGATGCGGATACTCTAAGGGAGTTAATAGATTAGTTAATAAAGATTAATAATAGGATCTATTAAAGGGAACAAGCTAAGAGAGGGCAAAATAGAGTTCTATAGTTATATAAGGCGCAGAGTACGCAATAACAGACACTAAGTTAAAAACTATAGAATGGCGCAAAGCTAATAGACCTAAGTGGTACCAAAGAAACCTAAAGGTGGGAAAAGAAACTATAGAAATCTAGAGGTTAAGGATTAAGTAATTAAAGGACCTAGGAGTAAAGGCTAAACCAGGGATCTTAACAGCAGAAAATATTTAGGCGGACTCTACAGCAAGAAAAATGGTTTAAAGATAGGGCTTATATAAATTGCGAAAAACAAGGTTATTTCGCTAGAGACTATAGAGGTAGTTAGAGTAACTACACGGTAAAGGGAACTAGACCAGCAGACGGCACGTATATATAGAGGGACGACGGTGTACTATAAGGAATAAAAGAGTGTTCAATTAATAGTTTTGCGTATTATTATAATAACGCATACCAAATTTATAAGGACGCTAAGTACGGCGTAAGCTATTAGCTATAGAAGCCATTATTATCTAAATTTAGAGGAACTAACAAACCAGCTTATAGATCAGACATTAAAGACGATAAATTTAATAAAGGCGAAGCATTTACCAATAATAAGGTAACAAGGGCAGCTTACTAAAAGCATACAAACCTTAAAAAAGTTAAAATAGAAGCAGAAACTAAGACCATTATAAAACAGGGTTCGGTAACGGATATTATAACACTATTAGATATAATTTCCATCGCTTTATAAAACAATAGGAGTAATATTTAGAAGAAACTAAGTAAGTAGATAACTACTAGTGCTAGCTTATTACTCAATAAAGGTAAAAGGCCACAGGCTTAAGATTCTTAAGAAGAGATAAGAGAAGCTTAAGATTCTTAAGACAAGATAAGACACACCTAAGAACCCACAACGGACGAAAACTAATAGGAAAGGGCAGCGACTTAGTTTAGTAATAAACAAATAAGTATAGGACGCAAGTTTAAGAACTATAAGTTTAAAGAACAAATAAGAACGTTAGCAATCCTAGGTAAATATAGTATTTAGCCTAAAGATTAAATAGTTAATACTAGGATTAAAAGGCAAAACGACTATAGGGATCCAGCTACAAGACGCAGAAAACAAGAAACTATAGATAAGTTTAGAACAAGAATTATTATATAGCAGGAGCAAAAGCTAGACAAGAGGTTAGCTATACTAGGTTATATTACAAACGCTTTAAGTACAATGTTATAACTACTTAGAGAAGAGTTGGTGGAAGCTAGTTAGTTAATACAGGCACAGTCTAAGATAGATCTGGTAGAACTATATAACAAGGAATAGTAACTAAGGTTATATGGTATTAAACGTATTAACTATATTAAACAAAGGGGATATTACGTTTAATACAGACAACACGTACCTTACATATAAGAGAGGATTTCTTAGGAGTACGGTTGTGTATTTAAAGGACCTCAGTCCCTACCGTAGATAGTTCTCTCCTTGTAGTAAATCTTAGAATACAGTTAGAATTAATCTATTAGGCAACCACTCCACCAGTTATTATTATATTGTTGTTTTATTCTTACCTACATACCCAGCCTAATAATAGGACCCACCGTAGTTCCTACTACAAGGTTCTGTTATATATTCACTACCAAGGTTATAGTATTAAACAAGATTAAACAATATGCTACCCAAAGCACCAGTTATAACAACGTCAACGGCAGCCACAACCTTAGGGCCAGGTAATACTAGTATAGACAATAGGGATTCTTAAGTAGTTACGCAAGGTCAGTTACAGGAAATAGTTAATCACTTATAAAATAATAATAGAATACTTAAAGAACGTATTAATAGAATCAGAGCAGTAAAAATCAAACTACCTTTAATTAAACAGTTCTTAGGAGAGAAGTTAAAGCTTAAGGGATTTCTTACACAGATATACTTTAAGGTAGTATAGGAAGGAGCGAAGTTAGCAATATCATTAAATTAAGTAGCCTATATAGGATTATTCCTAACGGGGAGGGTACTTAAGTAGTTTAAACCGTATCTTACGGAAATATAGGCTAATGGCATAACAACTACTAACTAAGACGTATAGTATATATTTACTAGTTAGAACGGGTTCGCGGAACAACTAATATAGATATTTAGAGACCTGGAGGCTATAACTATAGCAGAACAAAAGCTTCAGAACTTAGTACAACGCACTTTAGCAATTAAGTATATAATACAGTTTTAAACACTAGCTATATAGGTTAAGTGGAATAATAGGGCGCTTATAGCACAGTATAAATAGGGACTTAAGGCTAAAGTCTAGAACGTAATTATCCTAATAGAAGATACGGATACTCTAAGAGAGTTAATAGATTAGTTAATAAAGATTAATAACAGGATCTATTAAAGGGAATAAGCTAAGAGAGGGCAAAATAGAGTTCCATAGTTATATAAGGCGCAGAGTACGCAATAATAGACATAGAGTTAAAAACTATAGAATGGCGCAGAGCTAATAGACCTAAGTGGTACTAAAGAAACCTAAAGATAGAAGAAGAAACTATAGAAACCTAAAGGTTAAGGATTAAGTAATTAAAGGACCTAGAAGTAGAGGCTAAACCAAAGATCTTAGCAGCAGAAGACGTTTAGGCGGACTCTATAGTAAGAAAAATAGTTTAAAGATAGGGCTTATATAAATTATGGAAAGCAAGGTTATTTCGCTAGAGACTATAAAGGTAGTTAAAGTAACCATGCGGTAAAGGGAACTAGGCTAGTAGAAGGCATATACATACAGAGGGACAATAGTGTACTGTAAGGAATAAAAAAGTATTTAATTAATAGTTTTGCGTATTATTATAATAATATATACCAAATTTATAAGGACACTAAGTACGGCGTAAGCTATTAGCTATAGAAGCTATTATTATCTAAGTTTAGAGGAACCAATAAACCAGCTTATAGATTAGACATTAAAGACAATAAATTTAATAAAGGCGAAGCATTTACTAATAATAAGGTAATAAAGGTAGCTTACTAGGAGCATACAGACCTTAGAGAAGTCGAAATAGAAGTAGAAACTAAAACCATTATAAAATAGGGTTTAGTAACGAATACTATAACACCATTAGATATAATTTCCATTACTTTATAAAACAATAGAAGTAATATTTAGAAGAAACTAAGTAAGTAGACAACTGCTAGTGCTAGCTTATCACTTAATAAAGGCAAAAGGCCATAGGCTTAAAATTCTTAAGAAGAGATAAAAGAAGCTTAAGATTCTTAAGACAAGATAAGACACACCTAAGGACTTACAATAAGCAAAAACCGGTGGGAAAGGGCAGTAACTTAGTTTAGTGACAAATAAATAAATATAGGACGCAGGTTTAAGAACTACAAGTTTAGAGAATAAATAAAAATATTAGTAATTCTAGGTAAACGTAGTATTTAGCCTAAAGATTAAATAGTTAATACTAGAATTAAAAAGTAAAACAACTATAAAGATCTGGCTACAAGACGCAGAAAATAAGAAACTATAGATAAGTTTAAGACAAGAATTATTGCATAGCAAGAGCAAAAGCTAGACAAAAGGTTAGCTATGCTAGGTCGTATAAGGGACAGAGCATCTATATAAAGAGTTACTAATAGGCCGAGTGCAGGGATATTTAGGATAAAGTGGTTAGATAAACTAGAACAAGAAGAGGATCTAAATATTCTAACTAGGTTTAAAGAAAGACATACTAAAGGATATTATAATATAGTAATAACAAGGTACTTTCTAATAGATAGACTATACACACTAAACCAGTTATATAGAAAGTAGTATAGGCAACGACATAACAATAAATAGGAAGACTTTTATATATAGCTAAATAAAAAAGTTATCTAAGACCAACCTATTATAGAAAAACGTATAAGTTATATTAAAGGAGCATTAATTATAATATTAAGAAACCTAGAAGAAGGATCTAGGAACTAAAAAAGTAAGCAATAAATCTTAGTACCTATAGTAGAAGTACCAGTAGTTAGGTTAACTAGGTATAGGTTTAAACTTAAGAATAAAGATAAACTAAGAGTTAACCTAAAACATATAGCGTATTATACACTATCGTGGATAGCTTGTATGGATAATATATGCAATATATATAGAGCACCAAAAGATAAGAACTAGAAGTACCTAATAAGAATATATTAGGCATTAGAGGAAAAACGGTTTAGAAATGCCAAGTATATATATAGTTGGCACCCAGTAGAAGTACAAGGTTAAGGGGACTTAATATTTTAACTAGGAAGATTCCTTATAAAAGAATACCTAAATGGATAATAGTGGTGGGAGTGCCTAAAAAACACTTATCTATAGTATATAGAGGAAAAGAAATGAACTAAGTATTAGCTAAAGGTAGACTAAGTATAAGCAGGATCAAGCAGCTAATAGTTAGAAAAAGGGGAAGTATATAAAACCAGAGGGAACTAGTATTAAAGCCTTAGACCCTTAAAGGAATTTAAGGATAATACCTAAATTTGCAAGCTAAGTGGTAAAATCAGTAGTTTAAAGTATTAGTAGATAGTAGAGTAACTAGAAACCACATATTACTAAAGGCAGTGGAAAGGATAGAGTTACTATATAGACAGAAGGAATACCTATATCTACTTATAACAATTTTAGGAGATTATATAGCCTATAAAGGAGGTATTATTAATCTTAAAATAGGACCTATTTAGATAACTATTAAAGGAAGACTAGTAAAAATATCTTTTAATATCCTACCGTTAGGACAGGATAAGGCAATACTAGAAATACCTTAATTATAGAAGTACAATCTAAAGATTAATTAGGTTATAGGTCAGGTTAATATTAAAAATACTTAATAGCGTAAGGTGCAATAGTAAACTAAGTTAGTATAGTACCAAGTTAAAGCAATGTATAAAGAGACTAAGCGAGGCTTAAGTTATATACCAAAGAGATACTATAAATATGGTAAAAAGTTGTGGTCACTAGAAAGTAAAAAGCTATTAAAGTATATAGCATAGGACCATAAGATAGAATTAGAAGAGGGAATAAGTCTAAAGTTTTTTCTAATCTACAAGCTTACTAAAATGGAGTTAGTAGCGCTTAAGGAGTTTATCTAGAAGAACTTATATAAGGGATATATTAGACCATTACAGTTATTAGTAGGATATCCAGTACTATTTATCCTAAAGAAAAACGGAAAACTTAGGATATGTATAAACTACAGACAGTTAAACAGCATTACTAGGAAGGATAGGTATCCTTTACCCTTAATTAGCAAAATCCAAGACAGGATAGGCAACATAAAGATCTTTATAAAGATAGATTTAAGATGGGCATACTACCAGATTAGGATTAAGGAAGGCAATAAATAAAAGGCAGCCTTTAGGTCAAAGAAAGGACTATACAAACTATTAGTTATATAATTTGGACTTATAAATGCACTAGTAACGTTCCAGAAGCAAATTAATAGTGTATTAGGAGAATACCTAGACAAGTTTGTTATGGCATACCTTAATAATATTATTATCTACTTAAAGAGTAAGGAAGAGTATAGAGAACACGTTAAGTAGGTCTTAAAGAGACTATAAGAAGAACAGATGCTAGTAGCAATTAAGAAATGCAAGTTCTTTATAAGGAAAACCAATTTTGTTAAATTTATTATTAAACTAAACCAACTTAGTATAGATCTAAAAAAGATCAAGGCTATAGTAAATTGGCAAGAACTAGAGAATATTATACAGTTAAGATTGTTTTTAGGGTTTTGTAATTATTATAGAAGGTTTATAGCGCAATAGTTAAAGGATATTAAGCTACTTACGCAATTAATAAAGAAAGACGAACTATAGGCATAGGGAAAGGAGCAATAAGAACCGTTTAAAAGAGTCAAAGAGTTATTTACCCAGGAGCCAGTTCTTAAGATCTATTAACCAGGTCTAGAGACGGTTGTAGAAATAGATATATTAGACTTTATACTAGGGGCATACTTTATACAGAAATATTAAGATAGATGGCACCCAGTAGCGTACTATAGTCAAAAGATAACACCACTAGAGTTAAACTACGACATATACAACAAGGAGTTATTAGGTATAGTTATAGTACTTAAAAAATAGAGAGTATTCTTACAAAACATAGAGAAACCATTTGTGGTTAAGATAGACTATAAGAACCTTATAGGGTTCCTAACGACAAAGGAACTTAACTAAAGATAGGTTAGATGGGCAGAAATGCTTACAAAATACCATTTTAAAATTCAGCATACTAAGGGTATAGACAATGCATAAGCAGATACTCTAAGCAGAAGGGCTAAACTATAAAGTAATAAAAAGCTATCGGGAGCTTTATTATGAAAGGATTAAGACAGATTAATTAGGTATAATTATCTAAAGATTATAGCAACTAAAGAAAGTCAGATCCATAAATCACTAGAGAGTAATTAGACATAAAAGATCTAAAAAGTATAGGTAGAAGATCTAGACTTAGAGCAATATAAAAATAGAGAAGTAACGTATATGCCTAGGTCTATTATAGAAGAGTTTATTAAGGAATTCCATAAGGGAATAACATAAGGACATAACAGAGCTATAGGCTTAGTGTTAAGACTTTAAGAAGAATACATTATTTAAGGAATCTGGGGACTAGTAAGATAAGTTATAAAAGAATATCTAGATTGCTAAAGGAACAAACTAATAAGGCATAAGCTATATAGAGGGCTACAACCTATTAAAGTACTAGGAAGACCATAGGAAGTCATATTATAGGACTTTATTATTAAGTTACCAAAGTTAAGAGATCCTATTATAGGACAAGATTATAACGCGATCTTAGTAATAGTAGATAAGCTAATAAAGTAGGGATACTTTATAGTATGCACTAAAGAGATATTAGCAGAAGATATCGCTAGAATCTATATAAAAAAAGTGTTTATAAGACACGGAGTACTAGACAAGATTATATTAAATAGAGATCTAAGGTTTATAGCAGCATTTTAAAAAGTATTTCTAGCAGAATAGGGAGTTCGCGCAGTAATATCTATAGCGTATTATCCGCAGACAGATGGATAAACGGAAAGACTAAACTAGACACTAGAGCAGTATCTAAGGCATTATATTAATTACGCACAGAATAATTAGGTATTATTATTACCAGTTATATAGTTTGCATACAATATAACACCATAAAAGGGAATGGGGACATTACCATTTAAGGCGAATTACGGATACAAGCCAAGAACATCATTATTACCATATTAAGCAAAAAAAACAAGTAGTACAGCTAAACAAAGAATAGAGATATTAATAAATCTTTATGTAGACCTTATAGAAACAGCTAAACTAGTATAAGAACAAATAAAAAGGTACTATAATGCTAAGAGATCTAAGGGACCAGATCTTAAAAAGGGAGATAAAGTATAACTACTATATAAAAATTTCAAGAGTTAACAACTAAGTAAGAAGTTAGACCATATTAGACTAGGACCTTTTAAAATCAAATAAAGAATTTTATTAGTTATATATAAGTTAAACTTACTAGCCAAAATGAAAATCTACCCTATATAATATATTGCAATGCTAGAGCCAGCATATAGGAATATTAAGCCACTAGTCTATAAGGCAAACACGTATAGAGGACAAGAGGAAGATAAATAGCAAGTTTTAAAGATTATTAGTTATAAAGACGTAGAAAACAAAACGTGGTATAAAGTAAAGTGGATAGGCTACAGTGAGACTACCTAGAAACTACTAAGCAACTTAGAGAACGCTATAGGAAAGGTATAGAAGTATTAAAAAAAAGTAGGCTAGGTAATATTAACAAAGAAGGATTGCTAAAGAATAAGTCGCCTAAGGGGGACCTAAGAGAAGCAATTACTAAGCTACTTAGAGTTATTTCCCTTATAGGAGGAGAGCTAGTCCTTTTATTACTAAGTTCCTATAGACCTTATTAAATAAGTTTCCACTCCTTAAAACAAACCTTCTTATAAACACGTTTAAGACGTTAAAGACAAGCATAAGCCAAACGTTAAGCTTTAAGAATGTGTGCGGACTCTTCTAAGGTACGTTAAACCTCAAGTAGCGCGGAGGCCAGCTTACTATTAAGCTTTATAGTAGTAGATTAAATACAAGACCCTATAATAAGTTACTTAGGGAACTTAAAGACTGTTAAGAGTTATAGGATGCATATACTTAGCGTTAGAAATAGAGCAAACGTCGCAGGACAATTAAATATTTACTTTAGTATACTTAGAGCAAAAAAAGGGTTATTAGGACAAAGGACTTACCAGCGTAACGCACACCAACCCCTCTTTAGCGCAATAAGAGTAGGGGATCGCCATCACCTCGCCCAGCAACAGTATAGAGGAAACTGTACGAAGGCAACGCTTAACCTAGGAAAGAGAAGAAGAAGCTTTAGGTATAATAAGCAAGGATATTAACCAGACTAATTAAACGGACATTACACCTCTAGTGGACGACTTAGAGATATTAGGAATCTTTAAGGATAAAGATAAAAAGAAGGGAGATAGTGTTATAGACGCTTTAAGTACAATATTACAACTACTTAGAGAAGAGTTGGTGGAAGCTAGTTGGTTAATATAGGCACGGTCTAGAATGGATCTGGTGGAACTATATAACAAGGAATAGTAACTAAGGTCACGTGGTATTAAATATATTGACTATATTAAATAAAGGGGACGTTATGTTTAATACAGACAACACGTACCTTACGTACAAGAGAGGATTTCTTAGGAGTACGGTTGTGTATTTAAAGGACCTTAGTCCCTACCGTAGATAGTTCTCTCCTTGTAGTAAATCTTAGAATACAGTTAGAGTTAATCTGTTAGGCAACTACTCCACTAGTTATTATTATATTGTTATTTTGTTCTTACCTATATACCCAGCCCAATAATAGGACCCACCGTAGTTCCTGCTACAAGATTCTGTTATAGGTTGTATAAGGGACAGAGCACCTATATAAAGAGTTACTAATAGGCCAAGTGTAGGGACACCTAGGGTAAAGTAGTTAGATAAATTAGAACAAGAAGAGGATCTAAATATTCTAACTAGGTTTAAAAAAAGACATACTAAAGAATGTTATAATATAGTAATAATAAGGTACTTTCTAACAGATAGACTATACACACTAAACCAGTTATATGGAAAGTAGTATAGGCAACAACACAATAATAAATGGGAAGATTTTTATATATGGCTAAATAAAAAAGTTGTCCAAGACTAACCCATTACAGAAAAACGCATAAGTTATATTAAAGGAGCATTAATTATAATATTAAGGAACCTAGAAGAAGGATCTAGGGACTAGAGAAGTAAGCAACAAATCTTAATACCCATAGTAGAAATACCAGTAGTTAGGTTAACCAGGTATAGATTTAAACTTAAGGATAAAGATAAACTAAGAGTTAACCTAAAACATATAGCGTATTATATACTATTATGGATAGCTTATGTAGATAACACGTGCAATATATATAGAGCACCAAAAGATAAGAACCGGAAGTACTTAGTAAGGATATATTAGGCACTAGAGGAAAAGCGGTTCAGAAACGCTAAGTATATATATAGATAGCACCTAGTAGAAGTACAAGGTTAGGGAAACTTAACACTTTAACTAGAAAGATTCCTTACGGAAAAGTACCTAGACGGATAATAGTAGTAGGAGTGCCTAGAGAATACTTATCCATAGCATATAGAGGAAAAGAAACAAACTAAGTATTAGCTAAAGTTAGACCAAGTAGGATTAAGCAGCCAATAGTTAGGAAAAGGGGAGGTGTATAAAACCAGAGAAAACTAGTATTAGAGCCTTAGACCCTTAAAGGAATTTAAAAATAACACCTAAATTTACAAGTTAAGTAGCAAGATTAGCAGTTTAAAGCGTTAGTAGATAGTGGAGTAACTAGAAACCACATATCACCAAAGGTAGTAGAAAGAATGGGGTTACCATACAGACAAAAAAAACACCCATATCCACTTATAACGATTTTAGGAGATTAGATAGCCTATAAAGGAGGCATTATTAATCTTAAAATAGGACCTGTTTAGTTAACTATTAAAGGAAGACCAGTTAGAATGTCTTTTAATATCCTACTATTAGGATAGAATAAGGCGATATTAGAAATGCCTTAGTTATAGGAGTACAATCCAAAAATCGATTGGGTTATAGGTTAGGTTAATATTAAGGAAACTTAATGGCATAAAATGCGATAGTAAACCAAGTTGGTATAGTACCAAGTTGGAGTAATATATAAAGAGACTAAGCAAGGCTTAAGTTATATACCAAAGAGATACCACAAGTATAGTAAAAAGTTATGGTCACTAGAAAGTAAAAAGCTATTAAAGTATATAGCATAGGACTATAAGATAGAATTAGAAAAGAAAATAAGTCTAAAGTTCTTTTTAATCTATAAGCTTACTAAAACAGAGTTAGTAGCGCTTAAGGAGTTTATCCAGGAGAACTTACGCAAGGGATATATTAGACTATTATAGTTGTTAGCAGGATATCCAGTACTATTCATCCTAAAGAAAAACGGAAAACTTAGGATATGCATAGACTATAGACAGTTAAATAGTATTACTAGGAAGGATAGATATTCTTTACCCTTAATTAGCGAAATCCAAGACAGGATAGGTAACACAAAGATCTTTACAAAGATAGATCTAAGATAGGCGTACCATTAGATTAGGATTAAGGAAGGCAATAAATAAAAGGCAACCTTTAGGTTAAAGGAAGGACTATATAAACTATTAGTTATACAATTCGGACTTATAAACGCACTAGCAACGTTCTAGAAGCGAATTAATAGTATATTAGGAGAACACCTAGATAAGTTTATTATAGCATACCTTAACGACATTATCATCTACTTAGAGAATAAGGAAGAATATAAAAAACACATTAAATAGGTCTTAAAGAGACTACAAAAAGAACAGATGCTAGTAGCAATTAAAAAATGCAAATTCTTTACTAAGAAGACCAATTTTGTTGGATTTATTATTAAACTAGGCCAACTTAGTATAGATCCAAAAAAGATTAAGGCTATAGTAAATTGGTAAGAACCAGAAAATATTACACAGTTAAAATCATTCCTAGGGTTTTACAATTATTATAGAAGGTTTATAGCGTAATGGTTAAAGGACATTAAGCTACTTACGCGGTTAACAAAGAAAAAAGAACTATGGGCATAGGGAAAGAAGTAATAAGAACTATTTAAGAGAGTTAAAGGATTGTTTACCTAGGAGCCAGTTCTTAAGATCTATTAACTAGGCCTAGAGACGGTTATAGAAACAGATGCATTAGACTTTACACTAGGGGCATACTTTATATAGAAATATTAAGACGGATAGCACCTAGTGGTATACTATAGTTAAAAGATGACACTACCAGAGTTAAACTATAACATCTACAACAAGGAGTTGTTAGGTATAGTTATAGTACTTAAGGAATAGAGAGCATTTTTATAAGGTATAGAGAAACCATTTATGGTTAAAATAGACTATAAGAACCTTATAGGGTTCCTAATAACAAAGAAACTCAACCAAAGACAGGTTAGATAGGTGAAAATGCTTACAGAATACCATCTTGAAATTTAGCATACCAAGGGTATAGACAATACACAAATAGACGCTTTAAGCAGAAGGGCTAAACTACAAAGTAATAAAAAGCTATTAGGAGCTTTGTTATAAAAGGATCAAGACAGATTAATTAGGTATAATTATCCAAAGATTACAGCAACTAAAGAAAGCCAGATCTATAAATTACTAGAGAGTAATTAAATACAGAAGATCTAAGAAGTATAGGTAAAGGATCTAGACTTAGAGCAATATAAAAATAAAAAAGTAACATATATGCCTAAGTCTATTATAGAAGAATTTATTAAGGAATTCCACAAGGGAATAACATAAGGACACAACGGAGCTATAGGCTTAGTATTAAGACTTTAAGAAGAGTATATTATTTAAGGAATCTAGGGACTAGTAAAATAAGTTATAAAGAAATATTTAGATTGCTAAAGAAATAAACTAATAAGGCACAAGCCGTATAAAGGGCTATAACCTATTAAAGTACCAGGAAAACCATGGGAAGTTATATTATAGGACTTTATTATTAAGTTACCAAAGTTAAGAGATCCTATTATAGGACAAGATTATAACGCGATTTTAATAGTAGTGGATAAGCTAACAAAGTAGGGATACTTTATAGCGTATACTAAAGAGATATTAGTAGAAGATGTCGCTAGAATCTATATAAAGGAAGTATTTACAAGATATAGAGCACTAGATAAGATTATATTAGATAGAGATCCAAGATTTATAGCAGTATTTTAGGAAGTATTTCTAGCAGAATAAGGGGTTTATGTAGTAATATTTACAGCATATTATCCGCAGACGGATGGATAAACGGAAAGATTAAACTAGACACTGGAACAGTATCTAAGGCATTATATTAATTACATATAGAATAATTAGGTATTATTATTACTAATTACACAGTTTACATACAATACAACACCATAAAAAGGAATAGGGACATTACTATTTAAGGCAAATTACGGATATAAACCAAAAACGTCATTATCGCCACATTAAGTAAAAAAGACGAGTAGCACAGCTAAATAAAAAATGGAGACGTTAATAAATCTTTATACAGACCTTATAGAAACAGCTAAACTAGTACAAGAATAAATAAAAAGGTACTATAATACTAAGAGATCTGAGGGACCAGATCTTAAGGAGGGAGATAAAGTGTAGCTACTATACAAAAATTTCAAGAGTTAACAACTAAGTAAGAAGTTAAACCACGTTAGACTAGGACCTTTTAAAGTTAAGTAAAGAATTTTATTGGTTATATATAAGTTAAACCTATTAGCTAAAATAAAGATCTACCCTATACAATATATTACAATGCTAGAGCTAGTATACGGGAATATTAAGCCACTGGTCTATAAGGCAGATATATATAGAGGATAAAAGGAAGACAAGTAGCAAGTTTTAAAGATTATTAGTTATAAGAATGTGGATAACGAAACATAGTATAAAGTAAAGTAGATAGGCTATAGTAAGACTACCTAGGAACCACTAAGCAACTTAAAGAATACTATAGAAAAGGTACAGGAGTATTAAAAGAAAGTAGGTTAGGTAATATTAACAAGGAAAAATTACCAAAGAATAAGTTACTTAAGGGGGACCTAAGAGGAGCAATTACTAAGCTACTTAGAGTTATTTCCCTTGTAGGAGGAGGGCTAGTCCTTTTATTACCCAGCTTAGACAAACCCTATTAAATAAGCTTTTACTTCTTAGAACAGACCTTCTTATAAACATATTTAAGACGTTAAAGACGAGTATAAGCTAAATATTAAGCTTTAAGGACGTGTATGGACTCTTCTAAGGCACGTTAAACCTTAAGTAGCGTAGAGGCCAGCTTACTATTAAGCTTTATAGTGGTAGATTAAATATAAGACCCTATAATAAGTTACTTAGGGAACTTAAAGACTGTTAAGAGTTATAGAACGCGTATACTTAGCGTTAGAGACAGAGCGAACGTTACAGGACGATTAAATGTTTACTTTAGTATACTCAGAGCAAGAGGAAGGTTGTTAGAATAAAGGGCTCGCTAGCATAACACGCACTAACCCCTCTTTAGCGCAATAAGAGTAAAGGATTGCCATCACCTCGCCTAGTAATAGTATGGAGGAAACTATACAAAGGCAACGCTTAACCTAGGAAAGAGAAGAAGAAGCTTTAGGTATAATAAATAAGGATATTAACTAGACTAATTAAACGGATATTACACCTCTAGTAGACAACTTGGAAGTATTAGGAATCTTTAAGGACGAAGATAAAGAGGAGGGAGATAGTATTACGGACGCTTTAAGTACAATATTATAACTACTTAGAGAAGAGTTGGCGGAAGCTAGTTAGTTAATATAGGCATAGTCTAGGATGGATCTGGTGGAACCATATAATAAGGAATAGTAACCAAGGTCACGTGGTGTTAAATGCGTTAACTATGTTAAATAAGAGGGATATTACGTTTAATACAGATAACACGTACCTTACGTACAAGAGAGGATTTCTTAGGGGTACGGTTATGTATTTAAAGGACCTTAGTCCCTACTATAGATAGTTCTCTCCTTGTAGTAAATCTTAGAATATAATTGGAGTTAATCTGTTAGGCAACCACTCTACCAGTTGTTATTACGTTGTTGATTTGTTCTTACCTATATACCCAGCCTAATAATAGGACCCGCAGTAGTTCCTGCTATAAGGTTCCATTACAGGCAAGAAAGAATTGCTTAATACTATTAGCACTTATACTACTCACTACTACTATTAAAACTGCATGGGCTATGTGTAAGGACTTTATAGTATTAATACTTAGCCTAGATATTAGTGGCGCCTACAATAATATACCCTATAAGCGCCTCCTATATATTCTTAGGGCAAAGGGCTTCTTAGAATAGATTATATAATTTATTTAAGGGTTTATAGGCCAGAAAGAGATATTATTAGTCTTTAGCGGATACCAGAGCCCCCCTATTATAGTTATAATAGGTATACTACAAGGATTACCTCTTTTGCCTATACTCTTCCTTTTCTTTATAAGCAACTTACTTAATACCTTTAAAGAAGGGGCGACCTAGGGGATAGGCTTTGTTAATAATACAAACCTAATTATATACGGGCCAATAGCCATAGAGAACTACAGAACACTAGAGAAAGCCTATAATACCTATATAGAATAGGTAAGACAATATAGAGTCTAATTCTTACTAGAGAAATACCAGCTAATCTATTTTATAAGAAAACGCAACCAATCTGCAGATCTTTAGTATATAATCTATATCTAAGGCTTTAGGGGTTAACCAGTTTAGGGCCTAAGGGTATTAGGAGTATAGGTAGATAGTAAGCTCTAGTAGAGCGCATATACGGTATAAGCGGCCCGTAAGGGCTAAGTATAGTATATTGCATTATCTAGGATTGTTAATTCTATATAGGGTCTATGCTTCCAGAGGTCACGCCTACTATATATAGCAGTTGTCCGGCCAACTATAACATATAGATCCAGTATTTGGGCCATTAGAGAAACTAAGAAGGGCCCCCTTAAATTACTCCTTAAACCACTCTAAAAGGTCTAAATAGCCTGCCTTTAGAGCATAACAGGTGGGTATAAGCGAACGGCTATAGTACTGCTTAAGAAGGAAGCCAATATTCCCCTCCTATAACTATATATTAAAGCCGCTGCAATATAAAGGGCGCAAAGTAAATGTAACTTTAATATTATAAAGTATATTAAGACATGCCTAAATAAACTATAGAGGGACCCTAGGGCGCCTTATAGGAGAACAAACCAACAACCCTAAAGTAGGGAAGAGATATTAGAGAAACAGATAAAGAAAGTAAAAGAAGAATAGTGCTGTATTAGGGCCCAGGCCTATATAGAGAAGGAAGGGAGACATATAAGAGGCTAGTAAAAATAACAGTAAGAAAGAGAAAGGAGTTAAAGTAGAGTATAAAAGAACGCTAGGAAACCATCTTCCGTAATATAATACTAGTTAGACCAACGCTAGAGAGGCGCATAGGAGTTAAAGGTATAGAGGCTAACTTAGGCAAAAGAAACCTAAGCCGTGGCATAGTTAACGCTATAGGGGGTAAATACTTAAGAGCTCCAAGAAGGCCTAATAAAGGTAGAAAATATAATGGCAACACTCTTAAGAATAGGGATAATAGGACTAAAAGATTGGCTCTACTAGGTAGGTATTTTAGTAGGCAGCCTAAGATGTGAATATAGCTAGCTAAAACAGATACTAAAATATATAATACTATTATACCCCCTATATACCAACCGAGAAGCTATACTCTTAGTAGCTGGTATAGAGAACTATAATATACTACTCTTAATATAAAAAGGTCTTAAGGCGGTTACCCAGTGGCTTATTAGCTAAAATATACTAGACCAGTTTCGGGTTGCAAAGGAAATGGTAATAAAAGGCAAAGGGGCGAGCAATAGGCGCCCCCTAATAACTCTATAGTAGTAGAGCAAAGTTTGTAATACTAGCGCGTCTATAGGCTTATTACGGCAGCAGTAGTTCCTAAGGAGGTCAAAAAGTAAGGTAGTAGAGCACTATAGGTAACTCGTAGGCGCCTTATAGGCGAGTCCCAAAAGGCGGGGAGACGGATTATAGGGTTTTCTTAAAAGAGTTTTCTCCCCATATGTATATAAGGAGTAGTCCGCGTGGGCCCAATAGGGATCCGAATTGGACGTTAAGCAATGAATAATAATAAATTTAGAGAGCGCCAGCCATTAAATAAGAGGTTAATTTTGCTTTTTATATATAAAATCTTATCCTTAATCTATATCTTTCTTAACTAAAATGTATCTATTACCTAGCCCCTAATTATAGTATATAAGAATAGAAGGATTGCTTTAATCTTAGGTTGGCTAGAAACAAGAAGCTGTTAAAATTATATATTTTAAATAGTTGCAAAGCTAAGGTTATAGGCAATAATTATGTTAATAAAGTCCTTTTTATATTTAAGATTGTTAAATAGCGGTAGAAGAAGACTATGTTATACAAAGCCTATATAAGTAGCACTTTATCCTTATAATAAGATAGAGTTAAAATCCCTACTGGCTCCAGTTATTCTATAGGTCTTTTTTAAATAAGATATAATTAATAAGGTAGAGACTGCATTAAAGAGCTAGGTACTATAAGCCTTTTTTTAATGGCAGCGCTTATAGAGCCAGAGCTTCTCATAGTCCTTTACTTATAGATTAGCTCCATACTAATAAACCTAGAAAACCTTTACCTTTATATTTAGTACCTGTTTATTACGTAAGCAATACTACACATCCTAAAGAAGCTAGCCGCGGTATTTAAGAGTATTAAATTAAATATTAAAAGCGTAGGCGTATAAGGTCTAAGTAGGCTAAGATGCTTCTAAGGTAGTCTTAAGTAAATCAGAATCAGATAATTAAGAAATTTCGTTAATATCCGAACCTATATTATCCTTAAAAGGTAATAAAGTCATTATATAAGATAATAGTAGGTAATCTAAAAATTTAAAGAAACTGGATAAACTATTAATCGAGGCCATTAATTAATATCTAATCTCGTATTTGATTGATTGGACTGACGCTTGGACTGATTGAACTTCCAATCAAATCTGTTGATTGTTGGGAGCACTGGTACCCTTGTTATTTGAGTTCCATCTCCCGGTTCTCTGTAAATCAGATGTTTACAAAATGCCCGCTACACTTAATTAGATCTGCGCATACAAACTTGCCTAATCTCGAGCATATTGAATGAAGTTTCCGAAGGTTTCAAGTTCTCCGGGCGGCATTTTTAGTTTGGTCAAAGGTAACCTGTAGTCATTCGCTGACCGATAGCCGAGCTTTCAAAATAAAAAAATGCCTAAGGGCCGTTACTGGTGTAGTAGGCCTCGGAGATTGTTAATCATATAGCGACGATCGGGTACATTGAAAGGAAGTAAGACACCAAGCTCCATCACAAATTCCGGGTGCTGTATTAAAGGAGCCGCGTGGTACCTGGAAGAGAAAGGCACAATCGAGTTTCACAAATCTTGTGGAGAAAGGTATTTAAATACCGACTGCTACAATCCTATAAAATCAAGACTAACACGCATATCAGGTAACGAATCTAAAAAATCGATCGCACCAACCTTCGTCTATTCCTTCATAATTAAGATGCCGGCCGTGGTTTCCATCCTTTATCCAAGGGAAGCTGACGCTATATTTGACTTCGACTACTACATGAGCACGCATATGCCGCTGGTTTCAAAACTATGGACAAAGCACGGCATGACGGGTTGGCATGTGTGCAAACTCGATTCCGATTCGCCGTACATAGTGCATGCATTGATGCACTGGGATAGCATGGACAATTTCAAAGCTGCCATCGCAAATGATTCGGAAGAGGTTATGGCGGATGTAAAGAATTATACCAGCAAGTTGCCGATAACGCTTATGGGCGATGTAATTGGGAGCTCTTGAAGGAAAGGACGAAAGGTACCTAGGTAGACAATCGCCGAATGCCAAGACAATACCTTGCAAATTTGGTCTAATTGATGTGTTAACCAACCACCAACGTCACCTTCTAGTCCTTACCGGCCCCAGTTATTGCCCCGCACTCCAATGAGCAATCCGAAGAACCTCATGATGAAGTCTATTGGTGACCTCAACATCGATTTAAGCGGTTTCTCCTGCTTGTATCTCCTATATTAGCCTCCAAACTGATACTTTGGTGGAAAAGTGACCTGTCAATTATTGGATATGCCTTTCCTCGCCCAAGAACACTTACCTATACCTAACAAAGACATACTCTCATGGATATTCGACGAGCAGGCTTTTGATCAAGACCAACCCGTTAGGCCGGCCAATTACTCCGAAGCTATAAATTTCTGACTGGATAGGTCATATATACATCGATGCGGCCAGCCTATCGCTGACAATATACTCTCGTCAAGCCCGCTCTATTGTATATGAAAGCTGGTTGAGGGGTTTAAAGCAATTGGCCTGCAGCAGGGAGGTTGCGTCTGCCTCCTTTCTTTCAATGACGTGAGTATTTTTAATATTTTTGCGTCAAAAACGTCTCCTTTCAAGCCTCAATTGCGCGGCTGCTTAAAATCGTATATTCTAGGAAGATTTTTAGTTTCTAAATTACAGATGACTAAAGCTTGATTGTTTAGATATACTATCCTATGACGTTTCTTGGCATCTTAGCAGCCGGAAGCGTCTTCGCAGGTGTTAATCCTTCTTACACATCTTTCGAGTTCCAACACGCATTCAAGATTGCCAAGGTCAAGTGCCTTATCGTCGGACCGGAGTTATTAAAGGATGCGCCCATTGCCACGGAAGCGTGCAATACTCCCCGCTCTCGTATTTTCGTCTTCGATGTGCGCGGCTACAGCATTCCTGAGATCTTGAAGCCGTGGAGCGCTCTCCAAGAATATGGAGAGTGTGATTGGGTACGCTTTGATGATAAAGATACGCCCGAAAATACGACCGCAGCGCGCCTATTCTCTTGCGGGACAACGGGGTTCCCAAAAGCGCTGGATGTGTCGCACTATAACTTTGTAGCGCAACATATTCTGGTAATGGGGTATAAGGAGAGAGATTATGCTGTAAGCGAGGACTTTCCTCATAAGCGTTTTGCATCCAGCTGACAAAAATTCAGGTAATACGCCTCCTCTGTAATCCGATGTTCCACGTCTCAATACTGCTGCGGGCTCATACGTCTCCACTTCGCGGGTATTGTTACGTACGTAATGCGCCGCTTCGAATTAGAACCATATCTCTGTAACACAGAACGGTATAAAATCATTGCAGCTAACATGGTACGTGCTATGCCGTTTTCTCCGCACTGGTCAAATGATTGAAGTAAGGTTCGATTAATGTTAACCTGGGTCTCTCCCATGGTCGTCCCGATAATCAACTCGCCTCTGTCCAAGAAGTACTAACTGAAGAGCCTCCGCAACGCGTGGTCTGGCTCCGCACCACTCGGCTGTAGTCTACAAGCGCGATTAAAAGTCTTAATGCGAGAGGATGCCGCGTTTAATTAAGTCTGGGGCATGAGCGAAACGAGCTGCATAGCCACCATGTTGTGCTACGCAGAGCAAGACTCCACTGGCAGCCCCGGCCGCTTCTTACCGAACCTGGATGCTAAAATAGTTGATGAAGATGGGCGGGACATCATTGGTTTTGGTGTGGTCGGTGAGCTGTGTGTGAGGGGGCCAATGATTGTGAAGGGGTATTATGAGAACGAGGAAGCTAACAAAAGAGACTGGGATGAGGACGGATATTTCCATACGGGAGATGTCGCGTATTGTGGCAAAGAGAGTAAGCTGTAGTATATCGTGGATCGGGAAAAGGTATGCTGTTTGCTCCGATAATTTTCGAAACGAAAATATAAGGAATCTAACAGTGGGTTAGGAGGTCATCACAGTCCGGGCCTTTCAAGTTGCTCCTGCGGAGCTCGAAGGCGTACTGATAAGCCACCCGGACATCATCGACGCGGCTGTCATCGGCATAAAGCTTGCTTCCAATGGCTCGGAGTTTCCTCGTGCGTATATCATCCTAAAGGCTGGCGTGAGGCTGATGGAGGAGTAGGTAATGGCGCACGCAGAAGAGCGATTGGCTAAATACGAGAGGTTAGAGGGTGGTATCAGGTTTATTGATTCAATACCGAAGAATGCCAGTGGCAAGATTTTAAAGAATGCGTTGAGTGAGCAGGCTGCGCGGGAATTGAGCGCGACGTTGTACAAACATTTCCTGATCCCGTGGGAGCGTTTTGTGAATATTGGACGGATGAGACCGAATTTGTCATACGGGAGAGCAATCGACTAAATCGATCAATTGATCAATCGACCAACCTATCAATCGATCAACCGATCAATCGATCAACCAATCAACCGAAACAAAGCCGACGTCACCTCCTTGGACAGGGAATGACCTAAGCCCCCATCTGAAGTACGGCTGAAGTATATATCAGTTGGGCGTAAATGACGGAGATTGGGCTCCTAGAGGGCTACAATTCTCTGCACCCATTTAATTCCCAAGTCTTTGGGCTATCTGAAGCATTCCAGGATGCTCGCGTTGTACGTAACCAACATCCTCAGAGCATTAAACCGAGCGTGGATATGCAGAGATGGTTGTGCAAATACTCGACAAAGACCATTATGTGATGTATCCTTGTGAGATTCTGCAAGGAAGGTGAGTGGTGAGTGTGGTGAGCCAAGAACGTGTCTTTCATTGGATCAGCTGGGCGTCAGGCATCACCCTCTAAAGCTCCGTGCCATGAGCGGTCATGTTAAACGAGGTGCATTGGCAGAGGAGAGATGGAAGGTTAGTAAGCTTAAACAGTTGCCTGCTGAAGGGATGGGGGTATGAAACACCTGTGTGGTATGAGGCTGGCAGCTGTTGCAGGTAGGCAGACTCGATGCACTCCAGTCCGATGGGCCTGCAGTTCGCCTGGGATGCTTGGGAACCATCAGTCTCGCTCCAAAAACTCTCCCACGCATCGAGTTCTAGAAACCCCAATGGGCGTGCTGTCTTGGAGGCGGAGCCCCCGGGGTTGAAGGCGAACACGCTACCGGCTCTCTGGGGTATGCTCCAAATAGGCTTAGAGAGACGCCTAGAATTCGGCAAAGTGGAGCCTTACGTGATTAGGATAGAGGAGGGCGGAATGAACGTTTGACAGGTTGACCCTCGCGCCAGGTCCACGTTGCGATCACTACAACGGCTGCTGAATCTCTCAACACCACTCACAGTTCGTGACCATGCAGCTACTACGTGTCAATCCGAGGAGAAGGTATATATCTTCACAACGCACTCTGCTATGGACGAAGTGCCTCACGAGCTTCGAGTTGCTCTTTTTTGCAATCGTAAGCCTTCCTCAACTTCTGGGTGCCCAGAAGCTCATGAACTATAGGGCGAAGATTCAAACCTGAAACCGGCACTCGGAGAAAGAGCAAGCTCGGATACCGCTACGGACCCAGCACCCCTTGTCGATATCCACCCGCGCTAGTTTCTAATCTCCTGAAAGCACAATGGACCAAGAGGGTATAGATAGTCTAGATGGCGAAGCCAAAAAACGGTTAAGGCAGATGTCCAGAGAGCTCGCTCTATCACCCATATGGCATGACTGGTCTGGTCGTGGTACCGGCCCCAATGTTGACTATCCATCCGAAGATCCACTACCGCTCGAATTTGAGGAGACACTCGGCACCGGAGCCTCTGGGGATGTAGAAAAGATAGTATGCCATAATATTTCACTGGCAGTGAAAACAAAGACCGTACGACTAGGGCAGCTGAGGGAATGGAAAGAGATTGATGTTTTGAAGAAACTAAGCCACCGTCACATTATTAAATTCGTGGGAACGTTTAACCACAAACAAGTGATGGGTTTAGTGTTGTGGCCCGTGGCCGTCTGTGACCTTGCAACCTTTTTTAGGGACCTGGACATCTTTAAGAACAACGAGACTCTTCGCAGCTTTTCAAAAACATTTCCAGAACCGATTCACCATTTCAGAGAATTGGGTATCAAGGTTGAAAGTTGTGCTTTGGCTAAGCTTCTTGCGAAAGAGTGGCTCTATCAGAAATTTGGGTGTCTTGCTTCGGCCATATACTACATCCACCGAAACGGGATCCGACACAAGGATCTAAAGCCGTCGAACATTTTGCTTACACCGTCTGGCATCCGTCTCACTGACTTCGGCACTTCGACAGACTTTTCAGACCGGCCTTCAAGCGAGAGCAACAACGGAGAGCGCGGGACTCAAATTTATTTTGCCCCCGAAGTTGCAGCTCATGAGATCAGTGGTCGTCCCGCCGACATATTTATGCTTGGCTGTGTGTTTTTGGAAATGTGCTGGTCTATATGCATGTCCAAAAAGACTACGAAAGATTTGGCCATATTTCGTAGTGGCCCGTTTCAAGCAAATCTCTCCGCCGTTCGTCGACAGTGCCTTGATTGTATTGAAGATGCCTCTGCCGACCCGCATGTGACGACTCTTCAGCATCTATTACTTCTAATTAGGGAAATGCTTGATCCTGACCCAGGAAAACGGCCGAATGCACTCAAAATAAAGTCTCAGCTGGTTTATTTTGATGGTTGCAGGAAGAAGGATAATGAAAAGGGTGACAGTGAATGGAGCTTTCATGGACGGTGTTGTCAGCCCGTCCAAATTGGAACAAAACCAATTACTAAGGCTGGAATTAATGATCTCAAAAAGTTCATGGATGAAAGAGGTCAACCTGTTGCCCTCCTCTCAATACCAAATGATCACCCCGCCAATGTTGTTGCTGCCCAGCCTTCGAGCGCTTTGCCTCCTCAGGTGCACATAGACCCGCCTTCTGAGAGACAACCTGAGGATACGTCGTACGAGGCTCGAGGGCAGAACCCTTTCGTTCGTGGGGATACCGCAGCTCAAGCTGTGAACCAACCCAGCCCTTATAGCCCTAGAACGAAAGATCAGGCTCAAGTCAGTGTGCAGGAAATGGCTGCTGAGAGCAGCGCCGACGATACGCCACGTACGAATACCAAACCAAAGGACATGCTCCCTCACATCGGCGACATGACAGAGGAGGAAGACTGGGAAGCTATGGGAGCTGATTTCTTCAAACGCGAGCTCGCCATCGGTAAGATGGACCGCGAACTTCGCGATCAAGCATGGCAGGCCGAGCGCCGCCGCGGACTAGACCGCTTCCATACTTACGGCCCTGTTGTCAAAGCAACCGCTGAGCAACCCCGAGAGATGGGGCAAGCGGAGGCTGCGCTTCATCCTCGAGCAGCTGCTGAGCTCGGGGTGCACAAAACTCGAGAGGCGCAAGAAAGCTGGCGGGATGGCAGACATGGCGGGGTCCGCTTAGATAGTGAGGGCTCCGCGGGCTCCGAATTGCAACTGGGTCAAGTCGTACCTAGTATTGAGCAGGAGGGGGGTAGCAACCGCCCACTAGAGTGTGGACTTAAGAGGAAGCAAGTGGATGCAGCTAAGACAGATGAAGAGCTTGGCTCTGGATGCAGGTTCACAGACGTCGACCTCCGAAGATACATCCATCATCAGCCAAGCTAAGCCAGAACCGGATTCCGATGACAGTGGATCTCATGCTGAAGCAGAGAAGACCGTATTCCCACCAAAGAGGCAACCCAGTGAGGTTCCTTCTCTAATGGACAGCGGAATTCCACATGGGAACCCAGACTTTTATTTCGACCCAAGAACGTCAACATGCCCCTCCGAATGAGTCCTCTGCGGTACAATCACGAGTGCCAAGTCCAGTTTTTAGGTTGGAAGCCCTCCCTGGCGCTGCTGTCCCTAGTATCCGAACGGAAGTGGTTAGGGAATCAGCGTTTGTTGGTGTTCATTATGACCTAGAATTTCGACTTAAGAAAGCCGCTTCGCCGAACCAATTATCAACACCGCCACTTAGTGTCGAATCACATATGCGGGACGATCTGATCCAATTGGATGACTGGCCTCCCAAGAATCAACGGTTTCTCCACAAACTGTGATTTCTCAACAGGGAGCACTTCCTCCACAAGAGCAAAGCCCAGCCCCGCCTCTGCATGACACATCCGAGTCTATGCCCCCAAGACAAACCGCTAGTTCAAAAAACCCTTTCCTCATTGCCCGGTCGTCTCAACCGGAACTTCTTCCCTCGAAATAAGGTTCACAAAGCTTTGGGCGGCAGCACAACTAACGCAACGCGCAGAACTGCTCTCCGCAGCTTGCATTGCTGAACTCAACTGGGCTGCCATTAGTACGCTTGGTAGGTCCCGCTGCTTGAGGATATTGCGTCGGCCGAACGCAGTTTCTTGGATTTGCTGCACTTGTTGGTGATTGTGCTCTATCCGACATGATCTTCTCGAAGTTTATTCCTTGAGATTCAGTCTCGGCGCTGCAATGATAGGAGGGCTAGTGTCACCGTTATGGCCATATCTCCATAAACTGGTAAGTGCCAAACCTCGGTAGTCAACCCGTGGTGATTAAGCTAACAATTCCACAAGCCATTCTTACCACATTTACGACTAAGTATATGAAACAGGAGTTAATGATTTATGAATAGTGTAATTCGAATGCATCAAGTCTCTTACCAATTTGAAGAGTCTCTGAAGTTCTTATTACAGTAGCTGGTAGGCTGCTGCAAAGTTTAATGAAAATTACGGAACTGCTGTATTACTAGATAACCTTGATCTGTTGGATAAAACCACAGGAAATGCAGGCCTCGGCAACATGGTACTTTCATAGAAAGCTCTATCCATAGCCGGTAGCAATAATTTGAGATTGATATGCCTTCTCACTACGCGCTTTCAGTCGGTTGTGAGGATGATGTTGTGGTAGTCCCAATGATTTGCTTGTTTCACGCACGGAGTTTTGGGCGCCTACTTTGACGACACGTAAGATGCTTGCGCAGGCGTAATAATTTAGTCTATTCGAGAAATACGCGGTCCTATTATATCTTCCAAGATAGCGGAGACATCGATCCAGGCTGTAATACCCCGTAAGTCGGGACGGTACCACAAAGCATAGTTGGGAACATCTCGTGAGTTGGTTATAACATATGCTAAAAGTCGGCAAGCTCCAAGGTAGGCACGGAAACAGGGCGGGGAAACAAAGCCGAGTGTGGAGATGGCAAAGTCTATGATGCTGCGCTGTAGTCGTTCAAGTGGGAATCTCCTTCATCAGAGGCACGCGGAGGAATCTGGCAATTAAAGCAATTGTGTAAATAGTCCTCAAATATCAGACCATGGACGTCTTCAGACGTAGACACCAGAGCGCGCGTGAGCACACAGGTCACACATCGGGAGCAAAAACACAAACGCCTCAGCTCATCGGAAACGTGACAAAGGGAAAATGCCGTTGTGTCGGTTTGCGGATACCAGAGTGTAGCACTCAAAGGTAGCAGCAGCGCACTTTCACGTACAAGAGAACAAGTAGAAGAATTAAGGGATGAAAAAGAAAAGAAAAAGATAATTTCCTCGCCGCCTGTCTACTGCAGTTAAAAGAGAAAAATGAAAAGAGTATAACAAATGCAGATACTGCAATGGAAAGGGTGCCCAGGAAAAAGGGCTAGCCCCCATTCAAACCCTGTAGTACCCCGAATGGAGAAAACCCCGTTTGTTGGAAAAGTAACTGTGCGGTATAACACGCAGGGGGCTGCCGGGCGGAGAGGAAGATGCAACCCGGAAAATATTCGCTCCGCAATTAGCTTCCACACCTTATAGACTTGCTAAGAACCTCTTATGTCATGCATGTGTTTCTCGTGTTCTCCTATACCTCGTAGTCTCGTCACTCCTGTTTTTCATTTATTGCGAAGCGCACTGGACACGCTCCGCGCCTGGGTGCATGTCGTCATCGTCCTCATCCATGGCCATGCCTCGGGCCCGGGCGTTTTCTCGCGTCGGGTCGACGGTGTCGAGAGTGAAGTCCTCCATCATGGCATCTGGAGGTGGCGTCTGGTCGATCTTTCGTGGGGGTAGTATCTGTTCGAGGGCCTTTCGGGCTTCCTCAGTCATGGGGCCATCATCTGGACCGGTAATCCGCTCGGGGAACTTGACATTGAATTGGATATAGAGGTTGCCGAAGTCGTGGTGGCGATATGATGGCATGCCTTGGCCGCGGATGACTTTGACCTCGCCTGCCCACAATTAGATATTACTTGTTTAAATTGAATTATTCGAGGGTTACTCACCAGGGCTGATAACTTCGCCGGGAATAATCTCTACTGTCAACCACCTGTCGTCAAGGTGCTCGATGTAAATGGTTCCGCCAGCAAGAGCTGTCAGAAGATCGATATCGGCGTGGTAGAAGAGATCGTCGTCTTTTCGCTGGAATCGAGAATGTGGCTTTTGCTCAATTTCAAAAACCACGTCGCCGGCTTCGACTCCAGGTAGTTGGTCACCCTCACCCCTGAATTCGATTTTGGTGCCGCTCTTGACACCCCTGTCTACGTGTACGTGGAGGACCTTTCGCTCTATGATGGTCTTCTTTCCGTTGCACTGCTTACACCTATCGCGGTCTCGGATTGTTTCGCCCTCACCCTGGCAATCTGGGCAGACTGTTTGGAAGCGCTGGATCATAGGTCCCATCTGCCTCATCATTGCCTTCATGCCACGGCCGTCACAACCTGTGCACTTCTTGACTGCACCCTCTTTACCTCCGCGACCATCGCACTTAGGGCAGATGACGGATTTCTGTAGAGCAAGCTTTGAAATCTTTCCGCGATAGATATCCTCGAGCGAAACTTTGTGAACGTGGGAGATGGTCCTGGCTTTCTTTGGGCCAGTATCCCGCATGCCACCGCCGAACATGCTTCCGAACGCACTCCCACCGCCGAAGAACTGTGCGAACAGGTCTTCAGCGGCCATGCCACCGCCGGCACCACCTTGTTCAAGACCTTCCTCACCATAGGTGTCGTATAATTGGCGCTTTTGAGGATCCGAGAGGACTTCGTAAGCATGCGATAGATCCTTGAACTTCTCTGCGGCTTCTGGGTTGTGTGCGTTCTTGTCTGGAGAGTTCGGGTTAGCGAACCGAATTTTCGAAATGCTCAACGTCTGGAGGTCATACCTGGGTGGTGCTTTAGTGCGCCCTTCTTATAGGCTGACTTCAGCTGTGCCTCCGTACAGTCCGGAGTCACCTATGAAAATTCAGTAAATAAATACTACCAACTTACAGCAATCAGAGTTTCAAACTTACCCCCAGAATGTCGTAGAACTTAGTCTCCTTCACCATGATTACGGCTTCGGTTGTGTTCAGTGGCTAGGTGGTTTTCGTTGAGAGTAAGCCGGCTGGTCGAAGAGGGAGATAATGGGTGCTCGTAAGATCTGCCGCGTGATTTCGCTGCTCCGTGTGAATGTCAGCTTGACTTTCCTGAATCACGAAGACCAGCCTGGCTGAGCTTTTGAAATCTTAAGAGTAACGGAGGCAGCGGCTCGACCAGGCTGACAGAGTTTGTACTGACCTAGTTGGAGTGTACAAGATCTGCTGTGGGTGGTGGAGTGGCTCTTCCGGGTTGAGGAAGACAAGGAAGAAGCGGGAGATGCAGGCGATCGAGTTAAATGACGAGAGAAATTGTGTGGAGACAGAAGCAGCGTCGTGAAGAGAAGTTGTTGGATCTTCTTCAAAGTTCGGGGCTTGCAAATCGGCGCAGCCGACGAAGATTCCGCTCGCTTCTTTTGATTTCCACAGGCAGACGCAGCCTCGCGCAATTGATCAATGCGGCCAAATTCACCTCACGACAAGCGGCAGGGTCACTGACATATAGAAGAGCAAAAACAATTCACGTCAGAGCGCTGGTGGGGTTCGAGAGAGGGAAAGAATGCTTTTATGAGGCATGGATGCATCCCGTTATGCATCCGCGCTTGATGGCAAATCAGAGCATCGGCCTATTTCAAAGCACAGCGGCTCCTAGCACCACCGATTGGCCCGCCGCCCCATGCGATTTTTTATTTAAAAAAAGGTGATAAATCCACCGGGCATTGGCCTCGCAGTGCTCCAGCATGGAAAGCGATATCGGTTTCAAAGCTGCCTTGGCGGAAGCCAAGAAGGGCGATGAAGAGGGCGGAGTACCAATCGGGGCAGCCCTGGTCTCAGCCGATGGGAAAGTGCTAGGGCGAGGCCATAACATGCGCCTCCAGAAAGGCAGTGCGACTCTTCATGTGAGTTGTTATGGCTTCACCGCAGCCTTGTACCTGACCTTTGTCGCATTAGGCAGAGATTTCAGCGCTAGAGAATGCTGGGAGATTGCCTGCTTCTGCATATAAAGGTGCCACGATGTACACCACTCTGTCTCCATGTGACATGTGCACGGGAGCATGCATTATGTATAAAGTCAAGCGCGTAGTCATCGGTGCGTAGATATTAATCATTGTATTTCCGTCATCGCGTGAGAGCTAAATCTACTGGAAGGCGAGAATAACACATTCGTTGGGGGCGAAGACTATCTCAGGCAAAGGGGGATTGAAGTAGTCGTCTTGAAGAATACCGAATGCGAAGAGTTGATGAAGAAGTTCATCAAGGAAAAACCTGGTGATTGGTGCGTGCCACGTGCTTCCTTCGATGATGATACGATCACAATTCTAACTGCGAGTTCAGGAATGAAGACATCGGCGAAGAGACGCTTTAGTCAGACATCTAAGATTTTGTACAAAATATGTCGAGCCAGTCAAATTTTTTGGGCCTCTTTTAGAGGTGACGAATTTCTTTCGTATATGTGCAAGTCACGAGCTCGCTGCATATTTATGTATTTCCTCGAAGAAAAATCTCAGATCATCAGGATTAACGAAAGGTGTAATACCTGGGCATGAGTTAGCAAAGCTGGCTAGTAAATTATAATCATCTACGCACCATGTCCGAGATTCGCAATCCATCCTTGCTTGCCGCCACCGAAACCTGCTACCATCTCTTTCACCACTGCTGTTATAGCTTCTCTGCCTCCGTACAGTACACCGGGGTCTGCATTTCCTTGAAGAACCTTACCCTTTGCTTGCGCAACCTTATACGCCTCAGCAGGGTCATGTAGCCAATCTAAGCCGATTACATCGTAATTTGATTCGCATAGATAATCCAGTGCATACCATGCACCCTTTGCAAAGACAGTCATAGGCACTGGCTGCTGACCTAGTTCCTTTAGTCTCTTTGGAAGATTGTCCGCAATATAATTTAGGTATGGAAGTGAAAAGGTTCTAAATGATAAAGGGGAGAGCTCCCCGGCCCATGAATCGAATACCTGAATCATCTGAAGCACATGTCAGTATGAAGAAGCCTAGAAGAGCGGGATGCTGGACCTGTGCTCCGGCAACAACTTGCAAAGCTAAATACTCGACACATAGCTCAGCTATTTTCTGAAGAAGAGCCTGGCTTTCCTTCGGGTACTTGAAAACCCATGTCTTTGCTTGGATGAACATTTTGCTACTCCCACCTTCGACCATGTAGCTCAGCAATGTCCAAGGTGCACCGCAGAACCCTATTAGCGGTACCCTTCCTCTCAATTTCTGGCGTGTGAGTGTTATAGCCTTGTATACATAGTCCAGTGACTCTTTGACATCCACCTTTCGGTCCATAATTTCCTGATACTGCTTGTCTTCAGGCGATACTAAAGGCTCTGGAAAGTGCGGACCCTTCTGATCCACCATTATGACTTCCATACCCATTGCTTGTGGAATGACGAGGATATCGGAAAATATGATAGCGGCATCAATGAGGTCTGCATACCGCTCGATAGGTTGCAGTGTGAGGGTCGAGGCAATCTCGGGCGTGCGGCAGCAATCGAAGAAATTATGCTTGCCTTTAGCTTCGTGATACTCTGGGAGGTATCGTCCAGCTAATTAACTGTTAGTTATTCAATTTGCATTGCTGGTAGAATTGGATACTTCTCACCTTGGCGCATCACCCACATCGGCGGCCGCTCAACCTTCTCCCCTGCCCCAATAGTTAGACCATGGCGCTTAAAGAAACACCGAGCTTTGGACTACCTCGTGCAGTCCGCAGAATCAAATCATTCTTCATTTCTTCAAATCTTATCTGGTGCAAGAAGCTCTCACGGACTGCAAGGTGGCATGAAGTAATAAACTGTGCCAAGCTTTCTGCTGACCCCGCATAGGTGTTTCCTCGCTTGCCTTTTCCAAGGCCTGCAAGGCTAGGCCAGAGTTTGTATGTAGCCGACAGAAGCAGGCATATAGACAATGTTAACTGCTCAGATGATGTTCATCGAACACGTCGCACGAAGAGGACGTACCCGCTTACTTTATACGACTATTCATCGGCACTTTCATAGAGGACGTCTACTTCCGAGCCCCAAGCTTGGCTACTCCTTTATCGCGTCGCGCTCCGGGGAGCTGTGGCGCGCGGATTATCCTACAAAGGCAGCATGCCTTTTAAGAGTACAGCACCGAGGTGCGAAAGTCCGGACTGCACTGAAGCTTGATGAATTGCCTCAAGGAAGTATTACGGTTGGGCTAGAAAAGAGAACTAAAGCGGACGATGAACCCGAATATCCAACTGTTGTTCAACAGGCCAGGAACAATATGCTCAAATTCCGTCATTGCGTCGTTCTTACTCGTGTTGGCGGCTTCTATGAGGTATGCTAAACTATTTACTACATTTTTAGATTGCGTCGTCTGTTAATTATCAACCAGCTCTATTTTGAGCATGCGGAAACGTATGGCCCGCTTTTGAACCTAAAAGTTGCGAAGAAGAAGACTAGTAAAGGCCTAGTTCCAATGGTAAAGGTACTTTACTGCCCTTCAAGAAGATAACCTCACAAGTTGCTAGGCTGGTTTTCCCTTCTATCAGCTCGACCGGTTTCTCAAGATTTTAGTTCAAGATATGAATAAGTACGTCGCAATCAGTGATGAAGTACCCAATGACGCATTCAAAAAGATTAAGTCTGGAGGCTTGCTTTTTGACCGCAAGGTCACCCGCATTATCACTCCAGGAACGTTAATTGATGAGCATTTCATGGATCCTTTGGTAAATAATTATCTTCTAAGCATTCACGTAGACTCCGAGTCGCTGAAGCCAAGAATATCGTCAGAAAATAGCTCAGTTGTTGGAAAACCTACATCTGTTCTGAATCTACCAAGGACGGAAGTTGGGCTTGCGTGGCTTGATCTGTCCAGCGGGGACTTCCTTACGCAGAGCACAGACATCGTCTCTTTGCCATCAGCTATCGCGCGAATTGGACCTCGGGAAATTATCCTCGATCGTGTGTTTAAGGATCAAGAAGACTCCCGCCTGGTTTCTATGCTTCGAGAGGATGGCCATATTATAGCATTTCAGGAACCATTAGGAGAGCAGCTTACCGTTGCTGACTGGGTCCCAATGCTTGAAGATGTAATTGAAGACTTCAATACCACTAACTTTACAGCAGGTGAGGTGGCTGCCGGAGGCTCACTCTTGCACTATGTCAAGACTCAGTTGCAAGGTTCAAGAGCCAGACTACAAGCTCCAATTAGGCATCAAGCCGAAGACTTCATGAGTATTGACAAGAATAGCTTAAGAGCTCTAGAGATCAGGACAACGATAAGAGACAGTAAATTTGAAGGAAGCTTGCTACACGCTCTAAAAAAAACGGTTACAAACAGCGGGACAAGACTCTTGACCCAAAGACTTTGTAAGTTACAATAGTAAAATAACGCTGCAAGCGAACTACTGCAAGCATAGAGATACTGATGAGCAATCAGCGGAGCCTTCAATGTCTCTCTCCGTGATCAACGAGCGTTTAGACCTCGTTGAAGAAATGCTCGAGTATCCACAGTTACGACAGGATCTTATTACTCTGCTTCGTCGAACTTTTGATACATTACGTCTTGTGCAAAAATTCTCATTTGGTCGGGGCGATGCGGATGATCTCGTCGAATTATCGAAAACAGTGCTTACTACCTCCGATATTGCAAATTTGGTCAATGCGCATTCGTCATCACGCAACGCCATTCCTATTGACCCTGATCGAGCTGAAACGGAAACACGGCGTCGCAAATGTCTTCCTACTTTGATAAAGCGGTTCGACCTTGAGCAACCGACGAAACTTGCAACTAGGATAATCGAAGCTATTGACGAGGATGGACTATCCGAGCAACACCGGCTCGAGGACAACGAAGCTGCGGAAATGGTAGGCTTGGCTCAGGATGTCCTAGGCCAGGAAGCAGGAGAAGAGGATTTGAAACAAATGCCAAAGCGCATTCAGCCGAAGCCTCATGCGATCTTACCTAGTACCAAAACTGCTACTGATGGACGAGATGACATTTGGATTATGAGCCGAAGGTACGAAAAATGTATCTTAACTTCTTCACAACATCTCACAAAATGCAGTGCGAGTCGGACTCTGGAGACTCTTCATGATACGTTAGATTCCCTCACCCAGAACAGGACAAAGCTTGAAAAGGAACTCCAAGAGAGGCTGGGTAGGTATGCCTTAATTCTTCCTGGCCTCATTCTCTAACACCACCCAGGTGCTAAAAGTTTGGCATTAAAATGGACGCCAAATCTCGGTCACATCTGTTATGTCAAGGGAAAAGATGTCTCACGAGTTACTGCTCATGGCGTCAAGAGTCTCAGCATTAGCAAATCGACGCGTTCTTTCCATGTGCCCGAGTGGACCCATTTAGGTACCCAACTTGACGAAACAAGGCACCGGATCCGGACTGAAGAGCAGAGCGTCCTCGGCGAGCTCCGTGCCCAAGTGATCCGGAATCTGGTCAAGTTAAGACGGAATGCGGCCGTGCTCGATGAGCTAGACGTTGCTTGCTCTTTCGCTACACTCGCAAGCGAAAAGGCCTTTGTGCGGCCAATCCTAAACTCCGGGTAATGGCGATGTTCTATAGTACAAGGCTTAGCTAACCTCCTCAAGAAATTCTCACAACATAGTAGGGGGAAGGCATCCAGTAGTCGAAGCTGGGCTCGGAGAACAAGGCCGAAATTTCACCTCGAATGATTGTTCTGTGGGTGAGAAAGAACGAATATGGCTCATCACAGGGTAGCTAGCAACTCCCGCTCTTATAAATTTCATCTTTTAGCTCACGAATATTCGCAGCCCAAACATGGCCGGCAAGAGTACTTTTTTGCGTCAAAATGCCTTGATATCTATTTTAGCCCAAACTGGGTCTTTCGTCCCAGCTGAATATGCAGAAATCGGAATAGTCGATAAAGTCTTTAGCCGAGTATGTAGTCCAAGACATTCAATCTTGGAGCTTGCACATTAACCAATACCAATAGGTTGGCTCGGCCGATAACCTCTACCAAGACCAGTCTACGTTTATGGTGGAAATGCTAGAAACAGCGCAGATCCTGAAGCAAGCTACCTCGCGCTCATTCGTAAGGCCTTTTTACCCTAAAAATACTGCTAGCCTCGGGCACTTCTTACTTACGGATATCAGGTCATAATGGACGAGGTTGGCCGCGGGACCACCCCCGAAGATGGTGTTGCTGTTGGATATGCCTGTCTATACCACATGTATCATATCAACCAATGTCGTGCATTATTTGCCACTCACTTTCATACTTTAGCCGACATGACAAAGGATTTTGAACAGCTAGGGTGCTATTGTACTGATGTAACCGAGGAAACTGATGGCACTTTCTCTTACGTTCATCGATTACGGAAAGGCATCAATAGAGATTCGCATGCGCTGAAAGTTGCTTGGGTTGCTGGTAAGATGCCTAACTTAACAAGGAGTTTCTCAAGCTAAACGAAGACAGGTCTGCCTGAGGAAGCCATTAATGTGGCTGCTAAGGTTTTGGCAAACTTGAAGTCTGGTTTGCTACGTATGCATACCTAATCCGATCTAGAAGACGTAGCTCAGCTGCAGTGGCACCCACGACACCATCTAACGAGCTTCACCTGCATACGCGCAACTAGAGTCCTCTGAAAAAGGAGGCGATGGACAATTCTTTAGCGTGGGACTGGCCTGAGTCACCAAGATTTCCTTCGGGGCTTATAATTGCCAAAGATTAAGTACGCAACGATACGCAAGACCATCGAATCATCGATTTTCAATGTCAAACAGAACTTCGGCAGAAGCATAACCCCCCGCACAGACAAATCCTCGGATTCGCAAAGACACCTTTTCGTTTTTACCAATACCCGCCGTTTCATCTCTTTCACCGAACTGTCGAAGAGTAAATTCCACAAACACTTAAACCACGCCCAATCGCCCAAGCAACTTTTTCGTCCAGCCTTCCCTCTCTCGAGCCTGCATTCTAAAACCATATTCTATACGCATAGAAGCTAGCATGTTTTGCTTTCTTTGCAACAAAAGCGCTATCGATACCCTCCAACGAGACAAAAGAGTTACTCACATCTGTAATATATGTTGTCTAAGTAATATTAGAATGGCCACTTTAGACTTTGGGTTGTCTCAATTGGCGAAAGTAGACGATAGACAGCTTGCAAATAAGATCCTCAACTCGAATGGATATTTCCTGATAGATTATGCCGCGCGCTAAGTGACCAAATATGCCATCACGCAACTTGAAATATCCAGTTCTGCCGCCAACACAATTCCTAAATCCTTGGTCTACGCAAATTACGGTGATCGCTCAAAACCCCGCACCTCAAAGCTCCAGGCTCGATTCGTTCAATGGCTACTACGCGAAACGTATCTTACGTTTGGGAGCCGCCTAAAACCCTTTAAAAGGCCCTCGCCAATCCAACGCAGAGCCTTAACCTGACCAGAGATCATTAATATCGTGGTCTAATGCTGAAAACCTAAAATGTTTAACGAATGGAAGTTGGTAAAAGTAAAAGCTTGGGTTCGTAAATCTGCAGAATATTAAAACAAAGAGTCTCCAGAACATGGCAAATCAAGAAGCTCAAATTTTGTAAAGGGAGCGTGGAGCCCATTCGGATTCCATACGATCATAAAAACATACTCTAATAGGCTTTCGAGGACCTTCACAAAGACGAGGGATAGTATTGTGCATCACGCCTCCCAAACCCAGCCTCGCGAGCGGCGACGCTAACGCACGAGCGGCCCGCCTCTGCGTATCACGCCCGAAAACAGACATAGCGGCGCCGACACGGGCGAATTCAACACCATTGTGCCGCCGCTAGATCTCATAGTGAATACTGAATTCGAGGTAGGATTTGCTATGATAGGTTATATTATCTCCGCTGGATTTGTAAAATGGCAGTATGCGGAGGGATATTTACGCCGTTGTGGGGTGCGGGAGTTCTACAGAGGCATTTAAGAAGAAAGGAAAGTCCACGAAGATATCCATAAGACGCACTGATTTCATTTGCAACAAGCCTTCTGTGCAAAAAGTTTACTTCTCATTACAATATCCCTACCGATCCAACTCCAGCTCCGGAAAACCACCCACCATGTCCGCCAACGCCCAAAAATACACCTCCAAGCTCGCCAACCGCAACATCCTAATCTTCGGCGGAACATCCGGCATCGGTTTCTGCGTCGCCGAAGCCTCCCTCGAGCATGGCGCCTGCGTCACAATCTCCAGCTCAAACCCTACCCGTCTCTCCAACGCCCTCAACCGCCTCAGGTCGTCCTATCCCGACGTCCCCGCCGAGAAGCTGAACGGCTACACGTGCGACCTCGCCGACTCTGACAACCTCGAAGCGAATCTCGACGCACTGTTAAGCAAGGTGACGGCGGGCGGAGAGAAGAAGATCGACCATATCGCCTTCACGGCCGGGGATGCGCTGGAATTCCCTACTATCGCCAACGCGACGCCGGCTGCGGTTATAAAGCTTGGGGGTGTGCGCTTCATCGGCCCTATCATGATTGCCAAGTTGATCCCGAAATATATGAATCTCACGCCCGCCTCTTCCTTTACAATTACAGGCGGAGCTAACACGCATAAGCCTGCGCCGGGTTGGTCGATAGCTGCTGGCTGGGGCGGAGCGATAGAAGGACTGATGCGTGGATTGGCGGTCGATTTGAAGCCACTGAGGGTGAATATGATCAGTCCGGGCATGGTGAAGACGGAGTTGATTAACAGCTTCTCACCAGAGATGCTAGATATGGTTATGAAGAATGTAGCGACTCAGACAACGGTGGGTGTGATCGGGAAGCCGGAAGACACAGCTGAGGCATATTTGTATGCAATGAAGGATCAATTTGTGACCGCAGCTGTGATCGACACGAATGGAGGAAGGTTTATAGCGTAGGACTCGGGGCCTTCAATGGGGATGGAGAGTTTTGAAGGTAGTAGGTAAGACTAGGAAAAACTTGGTTCCCATATTTTTAGTCGTGTTTCAAGGGGTTGAAGGATGAGTTCTGCAGAGAAATGAATATAATTTCGTAATGAATATAGCTCATATCACCTGCCCATTCGTCTGTAATTCCTGGTTCGGGATTAATGGAAAGCTGTCTTGTTGTAGTTGTTCGTCCATCTTCAGTAAACGTTGCAATGTCGAGCAGTCTGCGAGTAAACCTCTAGCGCCTGCTTCGCGCATCTCACGCACACCTTCGTTATAACGTTGCAGATCATACCGGAGCGCGACTTTGAACTTCTTCCCTACCACAGAGTATACTTCGTATAGACGGTCGAAGAATAGATCAAGCATATCGATGTCAGACCTCACATTTTCATCTCCCGTTTGCCTCCAATCAATAATTAGGACGCAGGATACGAGGTAAATGTCGGGTGCGATATGAGGATTAAAAAGCGGATCGAGAGAGACGCGTGACATGTCTTTGATAAACTGAATTGTACTTCGAGCCGCGGCAACGCACTGCGCAAAACGCGTATTCTCTTCATCATTTTCCGCCTCCAACGATGCAGGCTTGAGCACAGTAGCTCGATAATGAAGAAGAATAGCAATTGTGTTAAGCATTATATTGAGCCATGCCACGTGCAAGTAGTCATCAGCTGATGCTGCGAGAATTGAAGTGGCTGCCCGTGGTAGACTGAGTCGAAATCGAATAATTTGCGAGTCTAGATAATTGGATTCACGAAAATAATCCTCATCGTCGGGAGACCCGTGGAGGTCATGGACATGCTTCACTACACGTCCAAGAATAACGTAACTCTTAATCAGGTATTGGAATAGATCCGCCGAACCCACTTGCGTACTGGGCGCTGCAATAAGCTTGCTCAGATTCCGGTTGAAAGGAGTGGATCGGATATCATCTAGTGTCTGAAGTATGGTGAGCAATTATGATATAAAATAGATCGAAAAGAGGAAAATATTAATCACGGATCTATAGATGTTGATTAGCGGATGACCTACCAACGTTGCTGCCGATTGAAACCTTCGCTCCTCAATCGGTAGGTTAACCATGTATTGCCGATCATCTATTCCATGCGGCCAGCCTATGGGCCAGGATTGGCTTCTATCAAGAATGAATAGGCTCCACAACGTCCTTCGATACTCCTCTTTCTCCAGACTGGACTTTGGCGGAGGACCAAGCCCAAACCTACCTCCGGTCTCATCATCTAGTCTATTCAGACTGAGAGCGCAGGCCTGTCTCCAAGCTTTACTAAGAGATAGCCAAGCTGTGGAATACTGGCCAAGCTTGGAGGCATGAAATGCAATACAAATTCCGGTTTGAATTACTCGTAGACCTGGTAGAGTATCTCTCTGGGTGAGTTCATACAGTGCTTTGGCTTGGTTGAACCATTCGTCTCTGTAGGCCTGAGTTTTCGGATTAGGATGGACCTTCGCTGACATTGATATGATAGCGTAGACAAGGAAGGGAGCCTGCTTTTGTATCTCTTGACTTTTGACCTCACCTAGAAGAGTAGTTTTATGAAAGCATGGTAGTAAAGGATAGAAGTGCGAAAAGAACAGTTCAAACAGCTCGATTAGCTGATGGTCTGGTGGTAGGCTTGGGCGTGACAACTCTGCTGACGCAGATACTTCCAAATTACTCGATTCAGGAAATTGCCACGGTATCTCTATATGTGAAGAGAAATCTCTGGAGAACTCCGGATTTTGCAATCCACCGGAGGCAGACATGTATTGGGCATTTGAGGGCAAAGGTGTATTTTGAGACCAAGTATCCGTACCGGGAATAAAGAGTGTAGTTGGATGGATATCAAATGATGGGAATGCTGTAGAAGAGGTTGTCAAGTCCTTCTGCAGCTGAACTGGATATAAAAGGCCTCCGGAGTTACTCTCGGAAGGCTGTAACATTGGAAATACGGTTGCCGAGCTTAGACACCATTCAGGCTGGCCGTCATGTGTCTCGGAAGACGTCGTCAAGTCGCTTCTAGTAGACACCGACGCCCGCTGCGAGCTAAAATTTGGTGCGGGGGAGGAGTAGTCGCAATGAACATTCCACCTGCGGCACAATGTGCACGTTGGACGGACTCCCTGAAGAACAACACGTTATTCAAGTCTCATCATAAATTGGAGGAGATAAAGGGAGAAGCAACATACATCGCATCTCTTCTTGCGTTGTCTACAGTTTTTGCAGACTTGCTTCCGCCGAGATGATCCAATGCTAGGTGCGGTGGCGGAAAACATAATGGTGCTTTATATTTGATGCTAGAGCCTTAGGGGAAGTTCTCATATGGATGATGTGCGGATTCCCATATACTACTGGTAATCTTTAGGCTGGAGGAGATTTTCTGTCACTGGCACGGCAACTCCGGATGGGACCTCGGGACAAAGTGACAGTGATATCCACTAGGGCTTGGTATATTTAATTTAGCAAGCTGAGGTGGATGACTGCGGGGATAAAAATTGTTGATAGTTTTCAGGACAGGTGCGAGGTGACGTTTCTGTCTTCTTTTCCGCCAAGACCAAGAACACGGCAGTTGATTGGACGATCTTTTTTTGGTTTATGCATAGAGCCCCGCCAAGACATCCCTAGTATATAGAGATTCTTTCGAATGGCTACACTTGATAGAGCAATCGGAATCTCAACACGGGACCGATTAGCAGTCACGCTAAATGTCATTGGCTCAGGCGAGGCCGGAGAGAAAGCACAGAAAGAGCCCAATGGATTCATATTTCATTGTAAAATCACCGCAAACGGCACGTTATGCTTTACATAGTAAATGTACTAATATATCAATATAGAACAGCCTCCTAGGCTGCGCTGCAATACAAGGCCGTACTATTCCTCCGCTTCCTACCATAGTAACGGCGAGGAACTATTCAAGTATTTGAGGAACTAGAAGAGCAGAAACTTGACATCATAGGTCATTATGCATGGCAAAAAGGCATGTTCTTACTTGGGTTTCCTAAGCCGCAATGGCAGCTTATGGGATTTTGGATGTTGCATTTCTCCTTATCTGTAAGAGAATATTCATGGATATCAAGCCAGAAGATTACATTCATCATCGTCCCATGCTGTTGATCATTTCTCGCTGGGTAGCTCTGTCTCTGTTTGTCTCGCTCAAACTTGGAATGCCTAGTGAGGAGAGTCAGTAAACATGCTACAGTTCGAGGCAGTACGGTTCTACGTACTTCGAAGATCTCCAACCACATCCTTCGCTGAAAGAGAAATCAGTAAAGAGCAACATAGTTAGGGTTTCGGACAGGGAACCTTTTCCAAAATAAACCTCCTCTAAAATGTAATGTTAGCTTCTCGTAAGTAAGTGACGCTAGATAAACGCCCAACAATAGAGTGGACCTACGTAGGAGGTTGCGCATCTTCAACTCCATATCCTCAACCATCTAAAAACCATCAAGAAAGGGTTAGCTTCCACGAACCTTTAGGGTTATAGAAATGCAACAGCATTTATTGTGCGGAAGATTTGCATTGAAGGTTTTAAGGGACAACGCACCTTGCCAATGTTGGCAACATGGCTACCATCTTCTTCAACGGCCATATCTTGCTCCACCTGCCTGACCATGTTGCCACTCAAATCCATTGTCCCCAGGTTCTCTGAGTCTGTCCCAAGACTGAGTATGACGGTGCTCGTGAGCTTGTAGTGTGCTGTACGAGCACGGTCCTGTGCGTCGAATACATGGATACTGTCCCAGCTACCAGAGCTCTTGGGCGACGGGAATACGGCTATAGAATTAATTAATCATCTCCTAAAATCTCAAACTAATAGGATGGTGTGGGGGTCATTAGCAACAAAGAAACATACACTTCTTGAGCAAGACGCAGCCTGCAAAACCGTCGTCCATATCCCACAAGTACACACTGGAAATGCCCCCTTCAAAGTATCTGATCATAGAGACCTCAATGTCAGCTAGATGTTCCCATAATAGAATTCGAAGTATTTTCCAAGCTCATTCTCCTCCAACCCTATCTACGTTTACTCACAGCTCCCGGTAGACATCAAATGCTTCGTTTGCCTTTACTTCCATCTTCCTAATACGGTCACTGGGTACGACACCCTCTCCATCCTCTACAGGGGGCTCAAATTCATTGCTCCATGGACTTCGCCAGCTATCCCCGTCGCGATTGTAGTCGCAGCAGAGAAAGTCCCGGCCAGTTTTTGTGCACTTCTTAACAGCTAGTGGTATATCAACAGATTCGAGGAGTTCTTCTGTGAGTGAGGGAGCCAGTTGGCAGAGATAGTCAACGTTCTTCTTAACATCCTTAGGGTTTAGGCGGCGAAGGAGGTCACTAGTAAATTGTTAGGTGGATCGAGGTTGAATAATATACTAATACTCACAGAGCACTGTCTAGTGAGTCCGCAGAAGCCATGCTACTAGAAAGCTTTTCTGAAGAGAGGTGGTATGGAGTTGTCAACATTGCATCTCGAAGATGAGATCGGGTGCTTGGTGGGCTGGCTTGGCAAGTTTGCTTAGTCTGTATTCCCTTTCCTCAGAAACAGGCGGGGTGAAGACTTCAACTTTTCCTGCTGACGCCTTGGATTGCTTCTCCAGTTCCTATCAAAGGTAGCTCAAGGACACCAGGATCCCTCTATAAGCATATCGTCTTCCTATTATCACTACAGCTTTGTAATCGACACTCACGTCTCGTGTCTCAACTCATTTCTTGTTTCAAGGAGGCCAATGGCTTCAAGCGAGTTAATAATGGCGTTCCTTTCTTCTAATTAAATTCTAGACTCCCCCACAACAGAAGCTGCAATCAAGCAGCAGTTGGTGGAAATGCAGGATTCTTCTTTGACCTTAAAGCAATGCTATTAGAATAGGGTGTTACTTTAGCGGGGCTAGAGTGAAGAATGAACCTGGGTGAGCGTAAAGTTCCATTTATCCAGCTATTGCGATTAGAGAAAAATCAGCAATTTACTAAGTCTACGTATTCGACAGGCGTTATTGAGCTGTGTTCTTTTCATTTGGGCCTATCGTCTCTGGGACGCCTGGCCAGTGAATGCTAAATTCTACGCTAACGGTATTGGCTGCACCCGTGACGATCTAGGAGCTGCCTTCACCTCATTCCACCAACTTTCTTGCCTCAACATTCTTCATTCTCAAGTTCTACCATCCGTTCGAACCCGTCTTCCATCTATCCATACCGTCTCAAAACATTTCCAAACATCATCTAGCATCATCGAAATGTCGGACACTCAAGGCACCCCCGCAGACACGCTGTTCACAGAGAGAGAGTCGAAAATGCTCGGATGGGTTATGCAGTCACTCAAATCTGGACCGCCAGAGGTCCGTACATAGATCTATTTCACATTGAGGCTCATCTTATTTCTATTGCGCACCATCAGTTGAGGTTCAATGCTCTTTAGCACTATAACGACTGTTCATATAGCACCTTCAGACTCGCTAATGCCTTTCACAGGTAGACTACGACAAGCTGGCCGCGTTCGCTGGAATGTCCAACCCCAAGTCTGCTTCCAATGCTTGGGCTAAGATAAAGCCAAAGCTATTCAGTGATGCTACCACCGCTAAGCCTACTACCCCAAGGAAGCCGAAAGGCAAGAATCCAAATACTGAGAGCGTCGTTGCACCTACCGTCGAAGCTAATGGTGAGGTCGATGGGGCTCCCAATAAGACCCCATCTCCTCGTAAGCGCAAGCCTGCGGCGAACAAGGATGACGGTGGTTCACCGAAGAAGAAGGGCCGCAAGCCCAAGAAAGATGTTGAGACTGAAACCGGTAAGTGTTTCCGAGAGCTTCATCTCACAGCCAACGCCAAAGCTGACTTCTCATTTAGCTCCTACTAGTGATGATGCTGTCACCGATGCCAGCGAAGCCACTACTCTCGTCAAGTCCTCGGAAGCTGTTGAGGAGGAAGTTGCTTAGTCGAAGGATAGCGGTAGGATGATATGGCCAGGATATATTTTCTCTGACTGCCAACGACTTAATGTGTCATTCGCTTCGTTGATAAAAGTTCGCGGTGCTGAATTTTAAGGGGCACACTTGCTTTGGCACTTTGGAAGGGCTGGGTTCACCACGGGACTACACTTATTTTAAGCCTCTTTGTGTTTCTTTCCTTTACGGCTTCAGACGGATCCGATACATTTTACATACCATGAGCTACAGAATGCTTAGGCCCTTACAGGTGAACTAGGCATGGAAACTTATTCCTAAGCTCTATAACCAAACAGCATGTCACAAATTTTCTGGCTAGTGGGTAGCGGTTCTGGTCGTCATAATTAAGAAGTCTATGTTAAATACTTTAAACGTGTCCTGCTCGGTGATGTCAATCGCGAATAGTCTTTGGTGACGGGAACAATAATTTCCCGATTTCGGTTGCCTTGCTGCCGCTGCCTACCTTCAACCTACACACCTTCCTCTAACCGATAACATAACAAGAAGGAACTCAGAACGATGGCGTTCTTATCTAAATTGTTATGGCAAAATGGCTTCCTACTCTCTTCTCTCAATCCTCACTCTCAACTTCAGCTACCACGGTTTATAACTCACTTTACTCTGACAAATCCCGGCATCCTACTAAAGATGTCAGAACCCAAACTCCTCCAACAAGCAGCTATCTCATTCGCGAGCAGCACTGCTTCCCTCTTGATTCTCTATGCCTTCCAGAGGCACGATGCGATGAAAATCCAAACTCTACAAAGCTTTCGTTTCGATGCCATGGATACTCGTTTCGGTGCCATGGATACTCGCCTTAACGCTATGAATACTCGCCTTAACGCTATGAATACGAGTCTCGGTCGTTTAGACCAGAATGTGAAGAGTCTTTCAGCACAGACTACGAATTGCACCGCCGACTGTATTGCTGCAAAGAAAGCTCTACTTAGCTATGGACGTCTACCACATCGTAAGTTAATACTTAATAATCTGCTTAGAATTTACCCCACTCCCTCTACTTCGTCTATACGTGAATAAGGCAGACCATCTTAATTAACCTTAATCTCCAGGTCTTAATACGGTTGAGAAGAAGTTCGGCGGTCAGAACAGCCTGGTCGACCCAGCCAAGAACCACAACGTGAATGAGAAGATCGTAAGTCTCTCTTAGTTCCTAAAGCCATGTCTCAGCACCTTTATTCTTAGTCTAACATCTTCTACCAAACAGACCGACAGCGCTCGCAACCTCTTCAAGAAGGCAACCGGCAAGAACGTGCCGGAAAAGTTATTGAACTAGATTCTTTCACGCTGACACGAATATGGTAATGGGATAATGAGCCAAGACAGGACTCAGGAATACTATGGATTATGGCATTGGGACTTTTTGTAATACTTGATAATGATTAGATTTCTGAACCAGTGTATTAACACTTTGGCAAACAACATATTCCTGGCTGTCTCTGCTGTCTTGCCTGCATCAATCTTGACACATCCTATCTAACATCATTTAGGACCACAATTTTTTGATCATGATGAATGAAAAGTAAAAGACCGGCCTAGGCTGGCCTAGTCATGGTCTTCCTTTCCGAATATTACCAAGCTCAAGCATACGAACACAGGAAGGTACCTGAATACCTCATGCTAAAAATAAATTAACAGTCACTTCTCCAATGCACCTTTCAAAAACCAGGGTTCTAAAGGATACATTCATCGAGACCCATCTGCAGCTTTATCCTTAGTGCGACCCACTCGGGTCATGTTGATGTTGTAACACTCTAGCGCAGATCGTTAATCACGACATTGTACCTTGCGAAGGCGTATTCAACCAAGTCCATATCAGCTAATTTGCCGGCCAAAGAAGCAACTACAGCAATACGATAATTAGCGTGTAATCAGTAATGGCTTCGAGACCAGGTTATCCAGGACGTTAGCAGAGAAATCTAGCCAATCGAACTGCGACATGGCTGTATTGTGGGCTTTTATTGCTGTATTGCATCATTTCTAGTCTTATGCTCCCTGTCATTTTTCAAAGGGTATGTATATGTAATCTTGTTCCGGCTTTCCAATATGCCAGTCCTCCAGCACGATTCCATTTACCACTCCGGTCCCTTACCACAGCCATGGTATTGGAAAAGGCAGATCGGGACCTTGCAGAAAGTAGGCCTGGAGCTTCTACGATCTCATCTGACTCCGAGATTGAAGGAGTAACGGGATCACCGGTCAATGAGAAGGCGCTTTTGAGGAAACTTGATCTTAGGCTACTGCCGGCAGTGTCTGTGCTCTACTTGCTCTCTTTCCTTGACAGAAGCAACGGTATGTTATCCCTTAAGCCATAGGTCACAAATTGAAAATCTTACTGATACTCTTCCAGTTGCCAATGCCCGGCTGGAAGGCTTAACGACTGATTTGCATATGAGTAAGCTTTCCTTGATCAACGTGCACCACAGGCACATCTGACAAACGCATAGCTGGCAACCAGTACCTCACTGGTTTAACGCTTTATTTCATTGGTTACGTTTTGTTCGAGGAAAGTACCTCCTAAGCGGCCGCAGGCTGAGCTTAGCTAACGAATATCAGATACCCTGTAACATCGTTCTTAAAAGAACGACGCCAAAGCTATGGCTCCCTACCTTGACTTTGGCATGGGGAGTTGTTGCCACTCTCATGGGCGTAACGCAAAACCTTGCGGGTTTCTTTGCAGTTCGCTTCTTGTAATTGCTCTTTTGAAGTCCATCTTGTATACTTACTAACATCTCCAGTTTGGCCATGACTGAAAGCGGTCTTTTTCCCGGTGTGGTCTTTTACTTTTCTATGTGGTACAAACGCAAAGAACGACAGTACCGCATCGCACTTTTCTTCAGCGCAGCTTCCTTAGCCGGTGCATTTGGAGGCATCCTTGCATGGGGAATTGCGCACATGGGAGGGGTTGGAGGACTGCATGGTTGGCGTTGGATCTTCATACTTGTAGGTGGGAGATTTGTCAGGCGCTGTAATATTTCTAACGTCATCTCAGGAAGGTATACTGACGGTTTTGGTCTCCCTCGCGGCTTATTTCTTCATCTCCAACTACCCATTGACGACTAGTTGGCTATCAGATGAGGAGAAGTCATACATCCATGCCCGCTTAAAAGCCGATAGCGACGCCACTCATGACGAGAAGTTCAACTGGGGCGATGTTTGGCTTGCAGTTGAAGACCCAAAGTGCTGGTTGTACGGCCTGGCCTTCCATACCCTGAGTCTTCCTTTGTACACCCTATCATTATTTTTAGTAGGTGAAACCTCAGGTGCAATACTTGAATAGGGGCTGACCACAGTAACTCAGCCAACAATCATTAAAGCTATGGGGTATACAGCAGCCCAATCCCAACTTCTTACCGTGCCACCGTATGCCATAGCAACTATCCTTACCGTTATTTGGGCCGTCGTCTCCGAGAAGAGTGGCCGTCGGGCTCCTTTCATCATTGCATCATCCGGCATCGGAATACTTGGCTACATAATTCTTCTAGCAAACCCTTCACCTACCAAGAGGCCCGGGGTCTCTTATCTGGCACCTTTTTTGCTGCTGCTGGCATTTACCTAAGCACTGCCTTGGCGCTGTCCTGGCCAGCAAACAACGTCTCTGGACAGACCAAGCGCGCCACTGCAAATGCGATGCAGATTAGCATTGGGAATCTTGGAGCAGTTCTCGGAACGCAATTGTACCGACCAAATACCTCCCCAAAATATGTGTTGGGGCACTCCTTTGCGCTCGGGTACTTAGCTATGAATATTGTAGTAATCGGCACTTTGTGGTATATCTTGGCCCATGAAAATAGGAAGAAGCATCTATATCTTGAGCAGAATCCTTCAACAGGCTCCTTTCATGACATCAGTGAAGATGGACTGAAAGGTGACAAACATCCGCGATGGAGATTCAATGTTTGAAAGGTTACGAGAATTTCCTTACTGTGTTGTACTCTCACTCTTTTATAACGCAACACTTTTAGTCCTTCTTTATCCCTAGAGCAAGGGATTGTATTGGAATAAATATATGGACGTTCGCGGTCATAAATTATCGTGGCCCCAATATAAGAGCTTACAAGGCACTGCGCGATGATAATAGTTCCGACAACATTGATTAACAACACAAAGAGCAATCGTCTTAATTCCGACCTCCTAGTTACGGAGTTGCCCCACTGGGTTGGTTTTATCTACTAGCATTCTAATTTTTCATAACACCATAGACTCTCCCTGACTTATCCTGCTTTTCATAACTTCGCCTTCTCCCCATCAATTTTTATGTCTGCTTTCCTTCTTTCACCACTCTATCTTCGCCAATCACCCACTTACCTTTGTCAGACCCCTGGGGCCAAATCCCGTTTTATCCAGGAGCCAGAATACCTTTCGGATCCAGAGCGTTTTTAATCATCTCGTCCGGTTTCATTTGTGCATTATCATTGAAGTCATACATATTAGCAATTTGGTCCATCAGCGCGAGATGCGTACGATACTCTCCCTAGCCGTGCGCGGCACAGTCCGTAATTAGAGTCCGGATGAGCCATGTGCCCGGCAGCGTGAGTCGGCTGAGGAGCGGTCAAAGACGATACAAACGATGTGATGCATTTCCCTCACGCCAACTACAAATATGCCGATAAAGTCTAGTCCGGCCTCCTTACCGTCGGTTTGTGAGCTCATACTGTTTCATAGCGTCTTTCCCTGAGATTTTGGTATGGGTGAGAAGAACAGATAGGCGCCGTTTGGAAGCCAGTCTATCCAGCTAGGTTCGTCAAGAGACGGGATGCCTTGAAGCGTGTTGGACCGCGTAACACTCTTCGGCTCGTTACGGTCTTCTGGCAAGAAGAATTTTATGCCAGGTATAGTTGAGAAGGCGCCTTTGATGGCCTCCCGGAGCACCTTTCGTACTGGTTTGGGACCACAAGCAGCTCCATAGAAGTTCCAGCGACCAAGGTTCAGGTTTGCAGCAATCCCATCCAGTTCCTCGTCAGTAAGTGGCTTTTCTGAAGAGCTATACGACGACTTGGGCCTATAAACAGCAGCGTCTGGTAGGATGTACCTGAAAGTGGGAATATTCTAAAGTACCATCTGTGTGCGTAATGGCCGAGTGATGTCTAGAGCTTTAGAAAGAGCCTCATCACTGGGTAAGGTAATCATATACACTTGGTAACCTCCAGGATTTGGCATCAGCCAATTCTTATCAGCAGGTTACTTCCTTTCAACATAGCTGTGCTTACCCATATTCCCATTTTAACAACAATTCCCAAACCACTCTGAGTGAAGATGCCGTCATTATACGGCCCAAACCCATAATTGAACACGTGCCACGCTCTATTCCCTGGTTGCAAGTCTGGCCTCATCTTCCTAGCCCTAGCGTCATCCGGGTCCGGCGTCGCGCCCGTCTCCCGGTCCACGCCGGCTCACCGTTCGGCAGCACAACCTCCAAACCACAATGCATTCTAGTGATCACCGTAAGGTGTATATCCGACATCCCTCTCCACAGCATTCCCAATAATTGAGCCCCCACCTAGATCAGGCACGTCCAGCCAGACATGGTTCCCGAGGTCATGCTTCTGAGGGTACTCATGCAGGTCGAAAAACGTGACACCGGGCTCGACCACCGCGTATGCGTCCTCGACATTGACCTCCAGGATCCGCCCCATGTGCTGGCCCAAGCCGAGCGCGATGCTGCCCGAGACCCGCGGCGCGGCGCGGCCGTGGCCTGTGTTGCGCCCGATCGAGTACGGCCACACCGGCATCGGGAACTCGTTGCACGGCCGCATTAGCGCTTGCACCTCGAGAACCGAGTGGGGCTCAATGACGGCGGAGGCAACGAAGTAGTCGCGGTCCAGGATCGCGTGCATGTCGTGTTCTTTACAAGGGTGCATGTAGTCGCCATCGTGCAGCGGGTCGGAGGGCTCAATGACGTGGATGTTTGAGGGGGTGCAGATGGATTGGGCACGTTGGGTGAAGATTGAGAAGGTTTCGTAGGATATTCCTGGCGGTAGGCGTACCGGACGAGGGATGGGAGTCATGGTGAAGCTTGGAGTTGTTGTATGGAAGAGTAGAAGGGTGTAGTTGGGTATAGGGAAAGCAGAATGATGCCAGTCGGTCAGGGTGTCTTAAAGTAGTGTATCAGGATATCTGTCCTATTTCTTGCATCTGCTCCTACATTTTCTGCCCGCCATCCGACGCGGCGGCAGTTTTCCGAGACAAAAGAAACCACGTCACGCTGTAATGCCTGTGCATTGGTAGCAGAATCCTGCTCAGGTGGGCCTTACGATTCGGCACTTGTGAGGATCCAGCTCTCCAGTGGAATGAGATAGCTCAGCTTGTTCCTGGATTATCATTAAACCCTACGATCGAAAGCGGGAACATCCACGCATTCGAAGCCGCACTAGTCCCGATGCAAGCATTCGGCAAGGAAGTATGTGAAGGATAAGCATAATACCCCGCAATGTGGAGCCTCAATTACCTCAGCAAGCTCAGACGTGATTCCGTTGGTGCGGACTTTTAATCGGTCCGCAAGCTAACTACGTTTGTGCTGCACTACTAGAATCACGTTAGGTTTAAATTAATGCAGCAAATCTCTCCCGTCGTTCTTTGGAAAAAATTTCTTCCCTGAAGAGATATGCTGAAATTAAAAGTGTGTTTCATCCTCAGCAATCTCCGTATTCATCCCTTCCTTTCATAAAGAATCCATGTTAACCTCGACGTCTCCGCGTCGCCGTCTTATACAGCCATGCCCCTATTTAGTTGAAATAAGCATCCATTCCGCTGCCGTCAGAGGTCAAAATCTTCCCTTAAGCAGTAGCTGTGCTACATTTCTCTTTTCGTGAGAGTCCTTATTTTCGCTCTTTATTCCGTCCAATTGTGCACTCGCTGGACTTGATTTTCGTATATCTTCACTTCTCCACACTCATTATGCTATCTTCCCTCCAACTCGTCGTCGCGCTTGCAGCTCTAGCGGCAGTGCCACTAGCTCTTACTCATCCCTCAGACCTTCGAGCCATGGCATCCCGGCAGACTTCTCTACCTTCATCAAATCATTGCGGAGACTACGACTATGTTATCCTGACAGGCACACCCTGGATTGTCTACAACATGCTTTACAACGCAGACCTGACAGTCGGCACTCAATGCACCTACTATAATCATGTAATAACAGCTGCAGATGGGACTCAAGAAGTCGTGTGGAGCAGCACGGCGAATATTAAATATGTTGAGAGCACGTATGTCCACGGCCCTCTGTCACTGGAGCCCGTATGCCGTCCTAGTGCTAACATGACTGCGACAGCAATAATGTGCCAAAAGGATACTCATTCGTGGGGCTTACCCAAAATCTCGAGACTCCTATCTCAGATATCGGTTCTATTCCCGCCACTTATGATTGGACTCGCACTAACACCTCCACTTTTAAAGGCAAATGACAATGGCCGATTAAGCTCATGAGCTCATACTGATGACTCTAATTAGGGAACGTTTGCTTCGACTTCATGACTAGTGATACTAAAGGCGATTCTACCTCCACTGCCGCACAAGAGCTCATGCTCTGGCTCCAATACGAAGGCGGTCAGCTTCCGATTGGTTGGGGTAACGGCACAACGGCAACCATCGATTCTTTATTCGGCACTTCTTGGAAGCTATACGAAGGCCTGAATGAGAAGACAGGGATCATGGTTCGGAGCTTACTGCCCGAAGTGCAGTTTGACGGGTCCTTCACGGGTGATTTGAAAGATTGGTTGGAAGCTATGGTCACACTAGGGAGATTCAAAAATTCGACTTACGTTAATGTTGGAAACGCCGGGTAAGTCAAGGTCATTGGCTGATTTCGTGAGTGTGAGACAGCTAATCGATTTATAACTGATGCAGAACCGAGTTTTTCTACGGAGACAGCGTGTTAAAGGCTACATTGGGTTTGCAGATCAATAAGTTCTGACACATCTAATTCGACTGCCCTTGACGCATCTGCTATTGCCGAATCCAGTCTTACTTTTACCAGCGTAGTACTCCCAGCTACGAGTGACGGTGCTATCGCTGCTACGGCGTCGTCGGTTATTCTGTCGTCTACTCTAGCCGCCGAGTCATCCATCACTTCGAGTCTAATCCCTATCACATTTATTGTATCTTTAATTGCATCTAGTACACTGTCTGTAGGGCAGCTGAAACTCAAGCTTCGTCGTTAGAGGGAGAAGCGGATGCCGATATTTGCGAGGCTGGCTTAGCTGATCTCTAGGCGCATTCTGCCTTCTTTGTGTCGGTGTGGTCAAGCTGACTTCCACCCTTGGTTCTAAGGCTTCATGTTTTTACCCCTGTTTCAGCGTCGTTTAGCGTCTTTAGACCCGTCTCTTAGCTCGCGCTAGTGACTAGTATATGCTGCCCTCGGAGCAAAGTGTTAGAGTAGCCGCCTGTTCCGCGCTGTGCCTTCCCCTCCCGATCCTCTGCTTCATTCTTATACACTCACTACCTTTCCCCCCTCGGCAGGATAGCATCTCCCCGCTGTCGCAGGTCCACACGAACTGAATGGTCGCATTTCGCGGCTACCACTACCACTCCCTGAGCTAAACCCAGCATCTACGCCTGTACGAAGCGAGATATCCCGCGCACAATCCCACTAGTCTCGCGGAAGCCTACTGTCTTTAGAACAAACCGAGCATTCAACTCGCGGATCATGCTTCTCCGCCCGAAGTAAGCAGAAGGAGTCGTCATTCTGTGCCTGTGCGGCGTTCCGATATCTGCACAGATGTATCGGAAGCCTAACCAGTAATACTTTGGAAAAAGGGAGATTAGGGGTGCTGATCTGCTGCGTGTTCAAATTGTGGGTAGGCCCCCGGAAGACCTAGAGTAATCGGGCCCCAAGATTGATCGATATCAGGGCGAGCAGGGCTGGCGCAGCGACGCCGTTTCGGAACGATGGTAAGCCGTTTACGGTATCGGTAAGTTTCACTACCCGTTGAGTGTGATGTCAAAGGCAGGAAGTTTCGTCTACGCCGGTGTCCGTCTTGTGGAGGAGGCTGGGCATAGTCAGTGCGATCCGCCAGAGAAGGGATAATTCCTCTAGCTCGGCTATGCCCCCTCTGATTCGATCATCTGGGGTTGGCAATTCATTGTCACCATCGCTTGGTGCGACCGGTGGGGACAATTGGATTATCGCCACCCCTCATATCCAGCGATACACTTATCCTAGCTATCCTCTCCGCAGCAACGCCGAACTACTATCGAGGACACAGTACGGGGTGCTACCAGGGACCACACCACGATCTCTATCCACTCTCACCGTATCTGTGTCAACCCTAACCGGCGCCCGTTCCAACGACGTTTTGCCGGTGCTTGGTTGCCAACAATCACACAAAAGACACCCTGAGACTCCTGCTTTCGCCGAACAGGAGACATTCCTGGAAATAAACTGCAATGGCCAACATCTACAGGCTTATATTAGCGCCAAGATTGGGAAAGGATTCTTCTATTCCTTAGACTGGAAATGAACATGCTACAGGCGCAATTATTTCTCCGTATTGTGCTCGCACCCTTTGAACCACACATTCCGAATGGAAGCATGTACGTCAATCGCAGCGGAAAACCGGAGCAACTACGAGCTCTAGCAATGTCTTTGTCGGCAGTCGTTGGCAGCCATGGCATAGCACCGTGTAATGCTGATGCTCGACATATCAGCGTCTACCCCAAGTAGATTACCTTCCTCTCTAGTTGTCCCCCTCGGTGCTGTTTATCTTTAGAGCCTTAGATTTATGAGCTTTAATGTTGGACAGAGCAGCCGTAGGTGCCTCGGAAGAAGCCAAAGGAGACCTTGGTGTCAGAATACCTGACTGGGACTGACTGGTATCGCCTTGCCTGATGTCCTACATGTGCACCACCATGATTCAATCAGTCGAGCAGCTCGTCGCAGAATCTTTAGTCTGGCAAGAGGTCAACTACATAGGCATTATATGCAGGATAAGAAAGTGCTGGCAATAATAGCATGCTGGAATAATGCAAATTTACGTTGCAAGGTGCCCTATTCGCTATTAGTGAATGAATCAACCGAATGACGAAAGGCCCGATTGACTCTGCAGCTTGCTCACGGTCCGCCGGGGGGCCGTAAAAATGTCCGAAGAAAAAAATATGTAGACAGCAACTTCCAATGCCGCAACCGAATCCCTAGCCTTTAAGCCCAGCAAACCCAAACTCCTTTTAGATACCGATGCCCCATATGCCGCTAAGGCCCTCCCTAGCCATACCGAATATAATATCTTGAACAAAACAGATCCCGCTAAATCAAAGCAACACGCTGCCCTGAGAATACGCTCCGAAAAGTATATTTCACAACCACCGCGTCTACTCGTGCTAGACGCCCTCCTCATCTCCCTCCACCCCTTCCCCATCCCCATCTTCATCTTCATCTTCATCCCCATCCCATCCTTCAGGCACCACAACAACCACCCTCCCATCACTCCCCCGCCTAACCGCATCATCCTCCTCCTCATGTACCAAATCCCCCACCGCCCCACTCTCCTTTAAAATCTCCCTCGCCCGCTCCTCCCCAACCCCCATATCCTCCATGACCAATAGCGTCACCAGCTCCGGCACCAACACCTCCTGGACGAACTGCCCCACACCCCCAGCCGCAATCAGCTTATCCGATGGAGCCCTCTGCCTCAGCTCCGCCGCAAACGCAGCCGTGACGCGCTCCATCAGGACGCGCGCGCCGCGGGCACCATAATACCCCGTCGTGCTGGCCTTGAAGTCGTCGGTCATGATAGCGCCCAGCAGGGTGCGGTCGGCGCCGCGGGCGACCTTGTCCGCGAGGCGGGCGCGGAAGTGTGACGGCGCGGCGCCGGCCAGCACGCGCTCGAGCTGCGGGTAGTGGCGCTGCAGGCGTTGGTCTAGCTGCGGCCACGCGATGCGCGGGTAGCCGCGCTGGATGTACGTCGCTTCGGCGGAGCGTTTCTTGTGCTCGCGGCAGAATTTCGCTTGCATGCGCACGTTCATACGCGGGTGGTCTACCTGGAAGGCGAAGAGGTGGTCGCCGGAGACGGGGCTGCGGCAGAGCGGGCAGTGCGGGTCCTGAGGGGGAGATTCGGGCCGCGGGGGCGGTTGGGAGGAGAAGATTGAGGAGGGGGGGGAACTGAGGGGGGAGCTGGAGCCTGAGGAGTTGGGGTGGATGTTGGGTTGTTTGAAGCGTTTGGGGGATGACGGGTTGCTGAGAGAGTGGCCCGAGGTGTTTAGGGGTGCGGGCATGCGGAAGCCTAGTTTTGTGGATCCGGATTCTGAGGAGGTGCTTGAGCCATTGCTTCCTTTCTTTGCGTCTTTCTTTGGCGACTTTGAGATTACAGCGGGTTTTCTGAGCCCCAAGGATTTCCTTGTTTTGCTGGACTTTGTGTTAGAAGCTGACAATGTATTTTCGGAGCTGTCCTGAGCCTGTTGCCGAATGTTCCGCCATTCCCTTTTACTAGTTGCGCATGGTGCCGGGTCAAAAGTATCCTCTTCATACGACGTCTCTGTATTTTGAGGCCTCTTCTTATTCGGCACTTCCATATCATCTGAAACAGCAATGGACGAGCCGGAATCTGATGTAGGAGCCGGATTCTTGAAGTCCATTGCATTCGAAGCAATTTTGGCTTGCGTCAGTGGATAGAGGTTCGGAACTTTGAAGCTGGTTGGCTTCTTCTTTTCTGCCTCAAGCTTCGAAGGTGGTTGCTTAAAACCTGTACGTGACCTGGTATTAGTATGGCGGAGCCGAGATTCATTCGTGTCTTATATGGCCTACCGTTAGTACTCTCTCGGCCATATGTCTTCGAGAAAGAACCTAGCATTGCAGGCCGGGCCGACGCGTGAACGTTAGCAGTATAGTTCTGCTTCCGCTTTTTCGATGGCGGCCCCGCCATCTCTCCGAAGTCATCGAGGCCACCGCTTCCATCATAAGCATCGGTTCCTCCTGCGCTCTTCTCTTTCGGTAACCCAGACCCTCTATTATCTATTCCCTTAGCCCCATCTTCAGCTGACTCCTGTTCTTTCCTCGCCGTGTTACTGCTGAAAACTCCGCGCTTTGGAATGCCCACACGGCGCCCGCCATATCGGGTTGGGGGTTCATACTGTGCAGGAGGAGGGCTCGATGAAAGGATTGGAGCTTTCTCGTCGCTCGAGCTCACTGGGTCTGCGGCCAAATCGACGGTAGGCTTTTCGGGATTCGATGGTATTCCAGCTGTTTCATTGTGGGAATTGTCGACGGCATGCGGTCTATTGGCAACCTGTCTGAGCAGCTTTCTCGGGGTTCGCTGTAACATAGGCATTGTGACCCCGGGAGGAATATTCTAAGGCCATACGGAGATCAACTTGACATGATATGATATCTGGAGATACGGTAAGATTTCCCCATATGATTCAATATGGAGAATGTAGAGAAATGTATGGTGACACCTCAGACTGAAGGGTGAGGTTCGGGATTAACGCGAAGTGGGAGACGCGACTTTGGAGTCCGTGCGAGCGAACCGCAGTCTGAAGTGAATATCCACCTCGATTAATTGCTTCACAATAGCAACAGTTTCATTGAACAGTTTCATCGAATAGTTGCTAGTCATTACCACTATGCTATTTTCCTTCCAACATTGCCAACTCCTCTGCCGACTATGCTGACAATGATATCCCCCTCCTCCCCGTCTGCGTCTCGTAATCCCCAGCCACTTGCACCAAATGTCCTCAAATCCCTTCCTAATCCAATAATTTCCTCAGTCCCGAGAACATGTCTTCCCATTTGTAACCTTCCAACGTCTTCTGAACCCATTGCCATTAAGGTAAGCATTGTAGGTGCAGCAATTATTGAAACACACCCTCCTTGCGAAATTGTCTCCAAGAGCTGATATGCGCACTGCTTCCCTATATCCTCCGGCGGCTGACCTCCTGTTGGAGGTGAAGCTAGATCCGCAGAGTACAAGCATCCAGTAGAAGACTCAGCGACCAGTGATATACCAAACCCAATTCCGATTTTCCTCTTTGCTCCAGGGTTCGCTTTGTCCTGTACCAGCAGGAAAGGCGCAGACGAGATGTCAGAGAAAATGTATGTGTCGGGAACAAATTGATTCAGCACACCTCGCGCCATATCAATCATTCGTGCATTATTGGACCCGGCAACCCCAGTAGCATATGCTACACCTCTTATCTTTTTCACCCGTCCAGGGTTTAGTAAATGTATGGTCTTTGGTAACCGTACTTGATGTCCAAATACCAGCTGCACTTCGCCGGCCCCACCCTTCCCTCCAGGTCCAGGTGACGATCTTTTGAGTATTCGTAGCTCTATGTTGTTTGAGATGCCGAATTGTTCGAATAGCGGTAATATCGCTGTTCGTACTGTATCCACCGAAACGTCCCCGCTCGGTGTTGCTGATGTGATGACGCCCGGTCCTGTGAACAGTACATTCACTTGCGCTTTTGAGAAGGGCGCAAGTAAACACAGTGGTATTAAGAAGTAGCTTACCCCTCTCGTACACCCCGCAGGTAATTCATGTCTCAGAACCCCCCCGCTTGCACCCAGTCCCTCTGCGCTGCCTGTTATTAGACCAGGTCGATAGACTAGTGTTGTGCCGGTGTAGGAGAACTCGATGTTCGAGCCATTCGTTACGGACTCAAGGAGTCGTAGGAACGAAACCTCATGAGGCGCAAGTCCAGGGTTGGTGGGTGAGGAGGAGCGGATTTGAGATATGCGGATCGGGCGGCCAGTTAGTGTGGAAATGATGAGGCGATGGATGAGAGCTTTTTGGCCGGTAAAGCGGAGGAGAGGCTGTTTTGTTTCGTCTGACATAGTGCAAAATAGGGAGAGACGATACTACGACATAACGAGTTCGAGGAGATTTTGGGGGTTGAGCTTGAAAGCTAGGGTAATAAAACGATTTTGCCGATTCAAAAAATAAGCTCAAAAGGCGGTGGCTTTAGCGACCTTGGCATACTACAGTCGCTTCGGAAAGAGACGATCAAATGTCAGAAACCATAATCAAAAATAGAAATTTGCCGAATCCTCACCTGTTTAAACACTTTTTCTGTACTCGCGCATGCCACCACCCATCACCTTATTATTACCTTATATTTGAAGCTATGGGCAAACCTGCCTGGCCGACTAAATAGAAGTCAATTGTATAAGCTCTAACAACAATTTCTATATAGAAGTTAAGACTGGCGTTCCTCAACCTACTCTTTAACGCTTAAAGGGTGAATTTAAAGAGATATGGCCAGATTAATCCACCAATTAAGGCAAGTGGCAGGCCACTACTACTTATAGATAAGGCTCTAGATGTATAACATTAGGTGTTATTAATATTAATTTATTAATGCGTACCTTAGGGCCTCCTTAAATACCTCTTATATAGCCTAGACGCCTATTTTAAAGAGATGCTCTGGTTTCTATGTAACAAATATAATATAATAGTGGCACGGAGTATGCTGTTGGCTAGATTAAAGCGAAGGATATACCTAGTTGGTTAATACACCAAGGCTCTATTAACGGGTCAATATTTATTTAGTGGATAAAGAATAAGGTTTTTACTTATATACAGCCTTATCTATAGCCTCATTTAGTTCTGGTAATGGATAATGCGTTAATCCATCGCAATAAAGTACGTGGTGACTATAAAGGATAGGCGCGCTAACACTGCTGCTTACTTAAACCTAGGAAGTTTAACGCCTTTACAACACTGCTGGTATTAGACTTAAATATCTTCCTCTTTACTTACCCAATTTTAATCCAATTAAGGCCTCTTTTTATAACTTAAAGCAGTGGCTGCGTACTTATCAATTTAAAGCTAAACTATAGAATAACTTTAGTGACTTTTTAAACCATGCAGTAGAGCAATAAGGATTTAATAAAAGGGCGAAAGGCTATTTCTTATGGGCAGGAATTAAGCAGTAGATAAAGGGAAGGACAAGGTCTATTGTTATATAGAGCGCCTACCAATTAAGATATTAAGTAAGGCCTCTGCTGCAGCACTACCATTGCCAATCTATTCTAAAGTCCTCTAAGTTATCCACTATGCGATTAATAAGCCCGTATATTAAACCAACCCTATACAGCTTTGTATAGCCTATATTATTATTAAGTAGCGCATGCTTAAGCATCCCTCTTGCTTAAAGCGCCGTATTAATAGCCGCAGTAAAATTAGCATCTCTAGCATTAGCAGACGCGTTAACAGGTATAGTAGCGGCCCTATATTTAACTGTAGGATTAACCCTCCATGCCCTCCTTACGTACTTTAACTGTGCCTCTATTATTCCCTCTACTTCGCGCTATTCGTCTGCATTGTTAAGCTCTTTGGGTATTATAGGATCCTTCGGATTCAATAACGTAATAACAGTAGTTAATTAATCAAGCTGGAAAGAACAAAGACCGTAATATTCATTAGCTTAATGCGTATTTTAGGTAACAAACTCTTAGTATTTAAAGGCTCCGAACGGGACGGCTAGAACATTAGTGAATATCTTCATAGTATCAGCGCATACAATTATATTTAGAATAAAGGTTCAATAATCTTTGGGCTGTTCTATAACAGTAGAGGGCGTCGGTATAGGTAGTATAGGTTTAACAGTAAGGTCTACCTCTTTAGGCGCTTAAAAGTGTTCCTTGCAGTATTCCTAGGTGTTTTGGCTCTCCTCCTATACGTTATGGCGCTAACTAAAATAGGAAACAATATAGGCTTTAAATAGCTTCAAAAAATAGGCTACGGCGATATATTAGCATGGAGGATGGGTGGTGGCATGCGTGAGTACAGAAAAAGTGTTCAAACAGGTGAGGATTCGGCAAATTTCTATTTTTGATTATGGTTTCTGACATTTGATCGTCTCTTTCCGAAGCGACTGTAACCTTCGCCTCACCTCCGCAGATGTGAGGTGAGGATGTGGATAGGGAGCTTAATGATGGAACAATAGGGTATATTGTATATATAGACGAATCCTTAAGGGAAAAGGAGGAGTCTGTGTGCGAGGTAGGAAGGGTTTTCCCTAGGCACGTGCCCTGCACGTGCCTCACAGGCGAGTCACCCCTGAGTCGCCCTAGGGTCGCCTGTACCTTGCGGCTATATAACTATCTACTTAGGTTTTACCTAATAATGCCCCCCCCTTTAAAAGGATTGTCCCTAATTCTTTATATACTTAAGCCTTAATAAAACCCCATAAAAAACCTTAATAAGGAAAAAAATTAGAGGGGAAAGAGCGTCTTAATTTTGCGTATAGAGGGACAGGTGGTACATATGCGCGGCATAAAGATATTAAGGAACTTTAACCAGCGGTCAAAGTTGTCTAATTGGTTAGATTTGCCTCACTAAGACTCCCCCGCATTTAACTAAGCCAGTAGTAATTTTGTATGCCTAGTATAGAAAATCCTAATTAGTCTATTTAACGGGTAGAGCCTATAGAGCTTAATACTATTACCTAAATTTAGTAGACCAGAAATATTCTAAAGCTTGCTTATATAGGTAGGTCGCTAGTACCTTATAGGTAGGTCGCAGGTTATTTACATATAGCCAGATTTATAGACGGTAAGGCTATATACCTATTAAATCCGCCGCTAACCCTACTTTAGCCTTACGCTATACTAGCGTAGCGCTGTATATACTTTATAGGTAAGTTATAGGTTACTTACATACAGCTAGATTTATAGATGGTAAGGCTATATACCTATTAAATCCGCTGCTAACCTATACTTTAGCCTTACGCGTTATCTATATAGTATATACATGGAATAGTATATAAGTTATTAGTATAGGTTACTGCTAGTAGGTTACTAGTAGGTCTTAAACCCTAGTTAAGTAAACCTATTCTCTAATATAACAATCTACTAAGCTAGCATAGAGTAACAGACTAGGTCTATAAAGGGTGCTTTCTAAATTAAGCTTTATTATTGGTATACACCATAGCCTCGCCTATAAGTCACCAGCATAGCCAGGTTGCATTAGAGTGTGGCTTATATAGGATCTTAATAAATCACGTTTCACCCTATATATATACCGCAGTTCTTACTGCAAGCATCGGCTTGTTCTTTAATCCCTTAGGATATCCTCTGCTCCATTTTTATATAGGTTATATCTTAGTAGTAGCACTTGCTTTTCACCTGCGCTTCGGCTATAAGGCTAGGGTGTTTCGCTTACAGTACTTATCTAGCAGTTGTTAACAATTCTTAAGTTCTATCTTATATTTCCATTTATTATACTTATTTAGCCATCCTAGCTATTTAATAAGGTACTACGGTTATCTAGCATAATCCTAGTAGGTGACAATTGCTTCTACTTCCTAGCTGCCTTCCTTAAGCTCTTCTACTACTAGGGGTTAAAACCTAAGGCGTAACTTATAAGGCTCTAGTAAGGAGACATAAAAGACTAGGTAGAGCCATGCTATAGTAGGTAGAAGCTCTAGCTTATATACTTGCTACCCTATACGCTTTAGGATCTGGAACGGTCCTATAAACTTACTGTTAAGCTTCTTATAGGGACGTTTCATGCGGATATTCTTAAAAGAGAGTAGGACTTATTGTCACGGCACTGTCCTAACGCATACTGTCCTGTACTGCCTCGTACTGTTTCCTACTGTTGGCTGGCTCACCACTAGCGCCTTGGCGGCTGCCCCTACTATTTATGTACGATACCCCCTTTCACCTCCTTCTCCTCTTTATACCACAATGTAGTTATCTAGCCTACTTGCATTACAGCACTGTAATAGTTTATGGTATCTCTAATTACGCCCCATCGCGACCTTTGTTTTCTTTCTCTTCCTAGTATATCATCTCTGTTTTTCCCAGTATAATCGCGACCCGGCGCGACCAACAACACCATACTACAGTCCCAGACAATCCTAGCACAGTTCTAGATAATCTTAGTATAGTCCTAAACAACCTTAGCATTACAGCCAGCCTTATAGATTTTAATTGCCTTACCCAGATCCCTTAAAATGGGCGATTATAACATAGATAATACCCCGTTAACGAACCTACGCAAAGCGCTTGCCTGCCTCTTTAATACCTCCTATACCCACATTGTCTGGGCAATTAGGAGTAGTCCAAAGTACCCTAAGAACCTTAATGTGGCAGAAACCTTCCAGCACCTCTCCATATATACAACCTTTTTAACTAGCGTTAAGAACGGCCTCCAAGCCGTCTACAACAAAGGCCGAACTATAAAGTCCTAACTTAAGGAAGCTTAGCACGGAATCAACTCCCTTAAGACGCTCAAACTACGTATATAACAATACGAATAATAAGCTCTCGCATATACTAAGACTATACAAAGTCTAAGCTCTTAGATTACTACGCTTACCCAGACTATTACTAATAAGAATATAGCTACTAGCTCCTCTCTTCTAACTAAGCCCCATAGAAAAAAGCGTGAAGCAAAAGATCCAACCCTATTTAATGGCAAGGGATTACTAATTAAAAAACAAGAAAAATTTAAGATATAGGAAACAAAGATCTAAGGCGTTTTCCAGAGGGATATAAAGTGCTTTAAGACCCCAATGGACAAAGTCCTCTACATGTTAGACATACTAACAGACAAGGCCTATAACTATATCAAGCATGGCCTTAATATACTACGCATATACCTAAATAACCCAAGTAAATGGACCTTCTCTAACCAAGAGTCTATGCTCGCATACATAAGGAAGCACTATAAGACCATCAATAAACCCAAGTGGCAAAAAATAAGCTAGATACCTTAATCCAGGGCAAGCGTAACTACTGGTCCTGGAAAGCAGAGCTTAATAAGTTAATAATTAAAGTAAATAAGACTAAAGAATAAAAAGTGGATTTGCTTAAGAAGAATATTTCCTCTAAGATAAAGGACTTAGCCCTTACTCTTAGCCGCAAGATCGGCGATGCTGACTATAAAGGCTAGAGTAAGTAGATGGATATATTCGCTTACAACCTATAAAACCACGCCCACTACACTAAGCTTAATACCGCCAAGCTAAGTATTGCTGGCGGCTATCAACCTGCACCACCTAACAATAATACCTTAGTACTAGTACTGTAGAATAACCTAATAGATCTTAACACCGTTAAATTTGGCAGTAGTAGTAGTGGCCTCTCTAATAACATCTAAAGACACTGCATGGATAACAGACTCTATATGGCGTATAGTTAACCTGGCCACTAGAAAGATACTCACAACCCTAAAAGGAACCTAAATCCCCTTCTAATGCTACCGCGCTAACCCCCTCTAAGCCGCGGTGGATTCTTTAGTAGAGGGGATGGAAACCAAGACAGTAACCACGGACGAGGACGTGGGTTTGGATATAGAAACCCACCCCTATAATTCCCTTCCCCAATACAGCCCTAGCCGATGGTCCCGTATACAAACCACAGACAAGTGCTCCGCGCCGCTACTAACTATAAGACCGGCTATGTCCTTGGTGAAGTACCCCCTAGTATATATACACCCTCAGAGACCGACATATTAGAATATACTAGCTAAGACCACAGTTACTAGCCAAGCCCCATAATTTAGCCATTAAAAGGCCAACCCTTGGACTAAGTCGCCTCTAAGGGTTAGAACCATACAGGAAGGAGGATAAAAGGATTAGATCTATGCTACTAAATTAGTTAGATCTTGTTCTAAGCTAGCTGCTACTTAACCTTAAAATAGTAAATAGTAATAGAAATACCATCCTTATTTAGACCTACCTTTCCTTACTATGCAATCCACTCCTATAAGTTCTTATTAAAACAGTAAGCCTTGTTAACAGCGGTAGTATAGCACCAGCGTTTGCAGACAAAGACTCGCTTATAAAAAAGCATAATGTTATAATAAAAAGACTCTTAGTCCTAAAACCACTCCGCCTTACTAACGGACTTCTATCTAGCTTTATTACCCACTACTTTATAGCAAAAATAACAATTGGCCACTATATAGAATCTATGCTCTTCTACGTCACGAAATTATTACCCTCTATACTAATAATTCTTGGAATGCCCTGGCTTAAAAAGCATATCCTAAGGCTAGACTTCCCTGCCCTAGAGCTTAAGTTTAACTCTAACTACTATGCCTATAACTGTCTCCTATGGCACATTCCTAACTGTGACCGAGTAGCACTATACGGACGTATTGCATGGCTAACGCTTAGATACCGTCAGCTGACAGTAGAAAAGGTACCTAATACTAGTAAGCTAATACACGTAGTAAACAAAGTAGAGATTCTGGAAGACTAGACCACTACCCTACCCCTAAGAAAATAAACACCGCTAGAACTATAAGTCCCCTATATACACCTACTTAACCTAGGCCAGCTAATAAGACACCTGACTCTAAGTTAATTACTATATATATATATAACCGCACGTATAACAGCCAAAGGCGTTATAGCTAAGACTGAAACTAGAGCAATTGAGACCTCCCCCCTATAACGCCCAACCTTACACCCGTCTCCCGCGCGTACTATATAGGGCCGCCGCCTCGTTCCCGCCCCCCGGGCTAACCAAGCCGTGCTAGCCTAGCCGTAGCACTGGAAAACCAAATACGCCCCAACCTAAACAATATTAGATGTACTTATGCTGTTAATTTCACCCAGTTCTGTAAACAAAAAGGCGTAAAGGTAATAAGGATCCATATAGCGGAGCTAATAGAAATGGCTAAATAAGAAGAGCACTAATAGCTGCTTAAAGAGCTGCCTATAGGCCTAATAGAAGTACTAAACCTGTTAGAAAGGTCTTTCCGCCAACTAGTAGAAGGCGACTATATAATAGAGGAAGCCTATAAAGCGCTACCCCCTTATTTTTATAACTTCCTTAAAACAAACCTAAAAACTAAGTCTGAGTTTCTACGCCGGAAGATAGTTAACACTAATATTAAAAAATTCCTAAAGGGCAAACCAGGACTGACCCGCGAAGACATTTTATAATATCTACCAAAGGAGTTTTATAAATATATTAAGCATTTCCTCCCTAAGAACGCAGACAAGCTGCCCCCTTACTAACTATGGGACTATAAAATTGAGATTATCCCTAGAAACCAGGCCCTGTATTATAAAAATAGACTACTCTTACCCGCCGAACTTAGCTGCGTAAAGAAATAGATCGATAAGATGCTAGATAAGGGTTTTATCCGCAAATTAACCTCACTAGCTGCCGCACCACTCCTCCTTACTGCGAAGCCTAGCGGCGGTGTGCGAATCTGCCATAACTACTAAGGCCTAAACATAGTTACTATTAAGAATTGGTACCCATTGCTATTAATCCGTAAGACACTTAACGCACTCTATAGTACTAAGTACTTTACTAAGCTTAACATAATTGCTGCGTTTAACCGAATCCGGATTACGGAAGGCTATAAGTAGCTTACAGCATTTATTACCTGGTTTAGACTCTATAAGATATTAGTTATACTATTTAGTCTCTATAACGCGCCCGCTACATTTTAGAACTATATTAACTATATTTTATATAGCGCCCTTAACAACTACTGCACTATATATCTTAATAATGTCCTTATCTTCTTAAAAACACGCGCTAAGCACATAAAATACGTAAATGAAATTATCCAGAGACTTGGTAATGCTGGACTCCAAATTAATATTAATAAGTTTAAGTTTTATACTACCAAAACAAAATACCTTAGCTTAATTATCTCGACTAACGGCATAACCATGGACCCTAAGAAGGTGCAGGCCTTACAGGAATAGAAGGATCCAATATTAGTTAAGGGACTATAGCAATTTCTTAGCTTCGCGAACTTCTACTAACAATTTATTTAAGGCTATTCTAAGGTAGTTAAGCCTATAACTAGGCTACTAAAAAAGAGCATTAGCTGGTTATAGGGCCCTAATTAAGCACAGGCGTTTACTACAGCACCGGTCCTAACGTATTATGACTACATAAAGAAAACTGTAGTAGAGACAGACGCCTTAAACTAGGCTTTAGGTGGAGTGCTCTATTAAGCCAACGAAAGTAACAAGCTTAAGCTAGTTGCATTCTTCTCTGCCAAGCACTTACCCCCTAAATATAACTATGAAATATACGATAAGGAGCTCCTAGTAATTATTAAGGCACTAAAAAAATAGCGTCCCAAACTATAAGGAACTAAGCAGCCGTTTAAAATTATTACGGACCATAAAAACCTCTAGACCTTTATAATAACAAAATAACTAAACTAGCGCTAAGTCTACTGGGCTAAGTTCCTTTCCTAATTTAACTTTGTTATTACCTATAGGCCTAGCACTAAAGCTATAATCCTAGACGCTCTTAGCCGCCTCCTAGGCATTACACCTGCCAATGCTAATAACGAACGTTTATAATACCGAGACTGCGTTGTCTTACTACTAAAGAAAGTCAACCCAGCTATCCTAGAAGAACTGCTAAGCGAATCCCAAGACCAGAGCATTAAAGACTTTATTGCAGTTGTCACGATAACGATGTATCACATGTGAACGCTAGATGAACAAGCATCAGATTCGTAGAATTGATAGCTACGTACGGCTGTCGTGGAGACTCAAGAGGATTGCTAGAGAACTTAACAGGAACGCAGCTGCGGCTGAATCTATATAAGGGCGTCGGGGCGGATAAACTATCTGCCGACGTCATCGAACAAGAAAAGGAACCAGCTACGCGTACGGCGTAGCGCTTGTAACGGGAGTCCCGTTACAGCAGTAATAGACCTGGAGCCTAAAAAAAAAACCCTTAAGGAGCTTATTAAGAATGCCTATAAAGAGAACGAACTCGCTAGGAATATATTAGCTACGCTACGCGAATAGGAAGACTGTAAAGCACGCCATTGGCCTAAGTAGATTAGGAAGCTGCTCCGCTATAATAAATCCAAATATTTAATTATTAACGGCCTAATCTACTACAGGAATCAAGTATTTGTCCCTAATTTACCTAAACTCCAACTAGAAGTTATACACCGCATATATAGTTTGGGCCCTGTGGGTCACCTAGGCCGTGTTAAGACACTAGACCTCCTTAATCGAACATATTAGTGGCCAGGTATTTTATAGTTCACAGCTACCTTTATAAAAGACTGCGCTCTCTACTTCTATATAAAGACCCCACGCTTAGTACCGCCCGGTTTCCTAAAACTACTAGAACTACTAGTCTGCCCGTAGACCAATATCTCTATTAACTACGTCGTTAACCTACCTAAGTGCCTTTATAACGGCAAAACGTATAGATATATCTTTGTCGTTGTTGACTACCTAATAAAGATAAGACACTTTATTCCTGTTACTAGCCTAGACACTAAGGAGCTTATTAAAGTATTTATCCATACTGTCTATAAGCTACACAGCGCTCTAAATACTATTATTTCTAATAGAGGCTCTTTATTTGTTTCTGACTTTTAGCGTTGCCTAAACTAGCGCCTAAAGGTAACCCTAAGCCCTAGCTCCGCATGGCACCCTAAAACAGATAGTCAAACCGAGATTATTAATATAGCAATAAATAAGTACCTACGCGCCTTTATAAGCTTTACCTAAGATAACTAGGTAGATTGGCTCCCCCTTACCAAGTTTGCTATAAATAACCAGGTTAATAAGACCACGGGAATCTTACCGTTCTTTACCAACTATAGCTATAACCCACGTCTGGGTGTCAAACCAGTAGGCCCCCAGCTATTAGCCCTATCTATATATACAAAGAAAGAATACCTATAAGCCAATACTATTGCTAACCGCTTTAAGCGCATCTTAACCCAGCTTAAAGCCCTAGCTCGTATCTCCCAGTGACAATATAAAGACAATGCTAATATAAAATGAGATAAAGGTATAATATTCAAGAAGGATAATATGGTTATAGTTAGCCTTAAAAACATAAAGACCAACCGGCCTAAGAGGAAGTAGAACAATAACTAGGACGGACTATAGCCCGTCCTAGCTGCCTATAGAGGAGCAGTTGTAGTTAACCTCCCAGACTATATCTGTATTAATAAGTCTTTCTATACTTTAAAAGTCCGCCTCTGGTTCCCTAAAGAGATCTCCAGTTAAGTACGCATTAATAAAAAGGAATGTTGTAATATCACAGGTAGGATAGCTAAAAGGGATAATAACGGTAATATTACGGATAAGTGGGAATTTAAAAAGATCCTTAATATATATAATAAACAAATAGACGAGCATGGCTTAACATACTATATTAAATAGAAATATTATAACGAAAAAACCTGGGAACCCAAGAAATCCCTAAAAGGGTATAAGCGCATATTACTAAAGTTCTATAAATAACACCCTAAGAAGCTAGGACCCCCAGACTGGGTACAAGATAAGGGAAAGCCACGCCAAGGCCGTGGCCAACCACAAAGATAAATTGTGGTGGTTAAGATCTCATAGAACTTTAACCGCCGGTCAAAGTTATCTAATTAATTTTCCATGCCCGGCATAGAAAATCGCTATTGGCTCGGTTAAGGGCGGTGAGCGGAAGTAACATCTTTGCAGCGAAAATAAGTTACTTGTTTGGTTTAGGGACCAAACCTTCTGGGAAGGAGAGTACTGTTACGGCACTGTCCTGACGCATACTGTCCCGTACTGCCTCGTACTGTTTCCTACTATTGGCTGGCCCACCACTAGCGCCTTGGCGGCTGCCCCTACTATTTATATACGATACCCCCTTTCACCTCCTTCTCCTCTTTATACCACAATGTAGTTATCTAGCCTACTTGCATTACAGCACTGTGACACTTATTCACCAACAGCAAAATACTTGGCCAGATAGTAACGATTATAGTATTTTGCTTAAAGCTGTTAGGCGTACATTATTAACACTACTGCTGCCTTATATGTAAGGCGCAGGCGCTATAGGTGCGTCTCTGCAAGTTTAATATTTATTAACTTAGACCCCTCCCTACCTTGCTAGGTATTTTAGACGCTGTCTAGGACTCCATTTAGGATATTTAGCAGCTAGCCATAGGCGAGCTTAATAGGGGAACGCTTTATTATGGTATAGACCTTAGAGTTATAGGCAAAGGCTGCTTTATTAAGTAGGGAGGCCCAATTAAACTACATCGGGAAAATATTCGCAGGATGAGATTCAAGTAGACTTTGTTTTTTGCGTTTCGCGTAATTGACATGCAATTTAACCAACTCGACACGCAATTAACCAACTTGACACGCAATTAACCAACTTGACATGTAACTTAACTAACTTGACACGTAATTGACCAACTTAATATATTTAAAAGTTAAATAACACGTAGTTGACCTACTTAATAACTTTAAAAGCTAACTGCACATTCCTTGATATGCAATTAACCAACTTAAAATTTAAATGATACGTAGTTAACCAACTTAACAACTTTAAAAGCCAACTGCACATTCCTTAACATGCAATTGAGGTAATATAATATATTATTTTAAAGTTGTATGCCAATTACGCAAATGAATTTTTACTATTTTCTTAGCCTGCAGTATGCTAGCTTATAATATATATTAGGATTAAAATAATTTTATACAATCTTATACAATCTTATACAATCTTATACAATCTTATATAATCTCATATAGTCCCATATAGTCCTATATAGGTTCTATGCTAGCTTAGCTACTTTTACTATTTGTCCTAGCTTCTATATAATAACGCGGTGCAAGTTCCTTCTTTAAGAAAGTTGTCCGAGTATAGAGTATTGTATTGGTCCTAATCAATATAATTATTAACATAGTATAAATCTAGACAGGAAGTAGCGGCTAGAACAATATACGCGCTTTATAGAATAGATAGTATTGAATAAAAGCGACCACCTCCAAGTACTTGCCTAGTATTTACGCTTGAGCGCGGCCACCTTTTTACCTTAACTATGCCGTGTGTTAAATGCGGCAGTCCATAATTTAATAGCTGAAGCAGCTCTACCATAGCTCCAGTATACTGTATGTATACACCGTACTTATCTAACCTTTTAATATCTAGAACAGTAACAATTAGCTAAAGCTAGCCTATAAGTCTTCTACCTAACGGCGTGCGGCCTTTTCTAATATGGTCGCCGTTATCCATATACTCTTGGACCCATATGTAATCACGCCTCTACTAGTTAGAATATTGCCAATTTAGTATATAACGTACTACCTTACTAATTTAGCCCTTAAGGTCGGTTGTATTTTTTCCGTCTCGTTTCCAATAGCGGATAGATAGATGTATTTTAACAAGCAAGCGCTTAACCTATAAGGGGTCCTTCTCTTTCTGGTCCATATTAGAGTTCTAGGCATGTTCGCCTTGTAGCTTTTACCTACACTCTTAGACAAATACCGCAATGCCGTCTAAAAACCCTGGGATTTCGCAGCAGTTTGCTATATAAGATATATAAAGCCATGTCTTTAACCTAAGACGCCTCTAGACAAGATCTATTGCCCTATTTATATCTTCTAAAGGCCACCGAAGCTTTGCAACTACTAAATGCTGTATTGGTTGAGTAACCTACACCTCTAAACACTAGGAAGACTGTAGTACAGAATTACTATTTATAAAAGCTATTTCGTCTTCTATTACTAGTACTGCTACCCGTCTTAAATTATAAGAGTAGATTTAAGATAGCGAATCCCGTTTATTTATCAAGTTATAAAACGCCTTAATAATATAATGGTGTCTAGCTTCGCTATTTGCGCCAATATAGTACCCATCTGCGTATCCGTACAGGTGGATATTTTCCTCAAAATATACAAGGGCATGGAATTTTGGTATATTAAAATAGCCTATATTAGAATCCTTTACCTTTAAACGGAAACTTTAAAACACGCCTTTAAGCATATTAATTTAATATAGGGCGTGGTATATATATTATAGTATCTCCTTGTTGTGGGTGTGATACTGAGCTATAATAATGAAGTTATATACGGCTCTTGTAAAATGCATAGCATATAGTTCCCTAGACAATAGTAGTGGGGCTAGCATAGTAACAAGTTAATAAACTATAGCTTTTTATTTATTACCTGTCCATTAAGTAACTTTACTAAATAATAGATTATTAAACCGTTTTAGCCCTGTAAAAGCTAGGACTTGTCTAAAATGCCAATTAAGCTAAGCCTCCGTAGATATATTTGTTGTGGTTATCTTCGTCCCTCTTCTCTTTCTTTTTAGCTGGATAACATCGCCTACCAGTTTCTATACCCATTTAATAAGTTGTATAACGATACCCTTTAGAAGCTGATATAGAACATCTACTATTATGCCCTTATAGATGTTAAATAGGCGATGGTACCACGTAAAATATTTTACTGGGTATACCTAGTTATCTAAGGATGGAAGAATATTCTCTAGTTACTAGCGTTTAATCTATCTTCTCGTCTCCTTATAGGTGCGTAGTGGGTATTATTTCTTGGTTAAGTTCTTGCGCTTTAGAGGGGGGACCTGGCACATAGTGTAGTGCTGTCGGCTTTTAACACCTGTAAGCAGCACTTGTTCTTTATAGTCTGCTATTATTCCACATATAATTAGATAACATCGTCGCATAAAATTATCCGTATATTAAAGGTCTACACCGCTTTCTACAAGATACTTAATTGCTATTATATTTTAGTTAATGGGATATAGCGTTAGAATACTAAAGTAGGACTTATATTTAAGTATAGTTCTTATCGCCTTATAATATACTTTACTTTTTATATCGTTATCCTTTTCTTTAATAACTGGCATAAAGCTAACAAGGATATTTACAGGGGATGTTTATTAGCGCCGAACTTGTCGGTCAAGATTACCGATAGTAAGATATACGGGCCAGGCCGATTTGTTGCTATAGTATATTGTTAGCTAGGTTTTATCGACTGCTATAAGTATAGGAACTACTGTAGTACCGCTAGGAAGCTTGCCTTGTGTCTCCCACTACTAGTTACCGCTGTATAGCTCGTTATAGACTTGGTGGTTTTCGGCATTATAGAGTCTCTTTAGTGTATATACTAGTGCATCTTTAAAGGGTTAATGGCCAATTAGAAAGGCAATTACATTTATAACATCCTGGTAAAGAATATGGTATTCCCTCTACTTAGAGCCTTTAACGTTTAATTCCACCTTATACTCTAATTAGAGCTATTATTCGTCTTATATACTAAATAGAATAGCGGTAATTAGTTCTTCCCATTAATTTGCAGATTAAAAGCTAAGTAGGCCATAAAGTGGGCTAAGGCGGGTGTCTTTAAGCAGTGCGTCAACGTCTCCCTTTATACAGCAAATGCGGTGCAGCTATATTAAAAAGGCGTAATTAAACTCCGAACGAAAAGGATTATATAGTATACTTTAGCTATTATTGTATTATAATATAGTAATATCTAAAATTGTCTAGCTAACTTACTATACATTATTATTAGTCTTATATAAAATTAGTTTACCCGCCTTTATATTTTTAGTTGCTTCAAATATCTCTACTCTAAGTAATAATAATGACGATATAACGCTTTTCTAATGTAGTATACCGCACGGAGGCACCAGATGGGCATTCTGCTCGTATTCTACCGCCACTGGAGCGTACTTATTGGTATCCGTATTTATACTATCTGGTTGCGATTACGCGTTATCTAACCAGTAAGAGTGGTAGAATTGATCGCGAATTATAAGCAGTTGGGCCGCAATAAATATGCAAGTGTTGTATCTCTCTTCGCGTACTTTTTTGTAGATATGTTAGTGGCTAGGCAGCTGCCTTTTACAGCACTATAGGTGTTAGTGAAGGCCGCCGTAACTCTTAGGGGTATAAAAATACCATAGACAGCTCCGCTGCATTGTCGCTAATTATATATTAAACAATATGGTATTGTTTCTAGGCGTAAAGAGTACATATTATAGTACTAACGGTTAATTGCCAGTATTTGATTTATATAAGTAGCTTAGCTTTATAGCTGCTAAGAGTATACCTCTTATTTTCTTACTAGAACTAGTTACGATAAAGCACAAGTATAACTAGCCTAACACCGAGTTTAAGGACTTAAAAGAGTCCAAGGCAGCCAAAATAGACGCTAAAGCGCAAGTATAACCAGCTTAACACTAAGTTTAAGGACTTAAAAGAGTCCAAGGCAGCCGAACTAGATGCTAAAGCACAAGTATAACTAGCTTAACACCGAGTTTAAGGACTTAAAAGAGTCTAAGGCAGCCAGAATGGACGCTAAAGCGTAAGTATAACTAGCTTAATACTGAGTTTAAGGACTTAAAAGAGTCTAAGGCAGCCAAACTATACGCTAAAGCGCAAGTATAACTAGCTTAACACTAAGCTTAATACCGAGTTTAAGGACTTAAAGAGTCTAAAGTAGTGGAACTAGACACTGTAAACTAAAGACTTAATAGTACCCAAAAAACCTTTATCCGTCTAAATAACAATATACAGTATTCTTAGGCAATGGCTATAGGACCACAGCTACAGCGAAGATATTATTTACCACCAATATTACAGAGCCCGATGATATTAGCTATCTAGACCTACGGATTCCGTTGTTTCTATATAAGCCATGGCAAAAAAAAAAGGGAAGATTAAGGGTAGTGCTAGTCAAGTTAAGATAACTAAATGGGTTAGTACTTAAAACCACAATATCCGGTCTTAGGTATATAGAGTTCTAACTAATATCCAACTTAAGCTGCCGCCCGGAAGTCTTATATTCGTTATTAGGGTAACGCTAGAGGGCTAGGCCAGATAACGGGTATTGGCAACAATATAGATAATTTAAAGCCCGTGAAGTAACTAAATAGAAAGCCCGTGTCTTATAGGCTAACTGCTTGTCTTTAATAGCTTTTAAAAGTTTATTTCTAGAATTCCTTTTAACATCTCTAGTTTCCTATTAAACAGACATATTAGCACGAGCCTATACACTACTAGGGTATGGAGAGCTAAAATACAGTTAGAGCTCTTTAAATGATTTACCAGAAAAGAACGGGTTATTTAGGTCAGCCTATAGATTGGCCAGCTTAACCTTAATATCCCACCCTAGCTCGCGAAGATTAGGGCCATCTCTACCTAGTATGCCACCGTTGATCTACGTATTAGCATCTCCCTTATTTATAGCGGCTGAAGAAGCTTTAGGTGTCTAGTCTCTAGAAGGCATTATAATGCGGCTTTTAAGAGAGCCTGCTCTACGCTAGGGCACTAGACGCTATATTATAGGTAAAGCTTATAGTAGTTGTATAAGGCGGGATACATTTCTAGGCAGTATATATTTGGAGAAATTAAGGCTAAGGCAAGCTTAATATAGCTATGTTTTTAAAGATAAAGAGGCTATAGTATCGGTTTAGGCGGCTATAAAAGTTTAAAAGATTAAGCAAACAATGGCAGGAAATAGAAGAAAAAGGCGCGTAAATAAGAGTACGGTGTTACAGGGCTAGAGTGACAATAGCTATATTGTGGATAGCTTAATATGCAATTTGGACTACGGGACCTATATATAAATAAGTCTAGCAAATATCTTTGATATAAAGTGTAGTAGCCATAAGTGGGATCTAGGATACTAGTTTTGGGTTGCCTATACAGTAGATGTAACAGCTTACCCAAAAAAAAGTTGCTTTATTAGTGATATAGCTTAAAAATGGGTTGTACTTTAGGTAAAAGGGTATCCTAAAGCCTTATCTTATATTTATGGGATAAAATACCATATTATATTTTACTTTGTTTCGTACAATCTCAGACTTTCTATAATATCTTAGATTATCCCCTACCTCTCTCTACTATACACTTTACCTTATCTTGCACTTATGGGATAAAATACTATATTATATTTCACTTTTTTTTTATATAATCTTGGACCTTTTATAATTGTTGGGAATACAGGCAAGTTACCATCACGTAAGGCAAGTTGCCGTCACGTGTCGCCGCGGCACTAGCGTGGCGAGGAGCCTTAAGCTCCTCACCCTTCCTCAAGCAGGAGGAAGAAAAAGAAATAACAATCATCATACTATCTACGAACTATAGCTACGTGATATCACCTTGTGTTACCAACACTGATTAGTAGTTAACTTTACTATTATACTATAGAGCAGCTAAGTATTCCCAAGAAGAGACGAGCCACTATACCAGTGCTACTTGTGCTAAAGGAAGCTGTCTTTTAAGGTCAGAACTGGTTCTAAACCTTAAATAGAACTCTTCTACAAATCTAAGGATTTAAAGGCCAGAACTAGTCCTAAGCCTTTCCCAGATTATAGATTCTTGCGTCTATTACGCAGAACAACACGCTTTACGAGTCTTCGCGATTTAAGGCCAGAACTGGTCCTAAGCCCTATAATCGCAGATTCTCGTCTAAACGCGTACTAAACGACAATTAACAATCCCTATACTAATAACACCTCCTTTTCTACAACCCTATAACACTTCCCTTCCTCCGAAAATATAGCTAACAACTAGAGAGACTCCTTACTACTAGGGGTAGCCACGTACGCGAAACTCATTAATGAAGATTAGAACGATTTTCCCGTTTTTAATACAATAACCTATACGGCAAAATAAGTTAATGGCTTCCTCCTATACCATATTCTCTTCTACTAAAGTAGACACTACGCCGATGTACAACCATGGGAATATTTTAGGGAGGATTTTATGGGATAGACTGCCGATACTTAGGTACTTGGAAATATTAATATTATCTAGGATTTTCGAGACTTCCTCTATAGGAATAGGGTATATATTGCTAAGAACAGTAACCCAATTACTAGTAACATTTAGGCCGTTATTATTAGAATAGAGGAGCCAGTATAGACGGAAGCTAAGATTATACGTTAACTACAGAAACCCAAAACCAACCAATATTCTTTAGAAGGCAACTTTAATTCGTATCTAAACCCCTAGAACGCTACTCTCCCACCTAAAGGTACTCTTCTACCTAGAGGTACTCTTCCTCCACCTCCTCTACCGCCTCCACTTTAGCTAACCAGTAAGCCTTTATTACAAGAAGTCATAAATCTAATAAAGGTATATTCGGACGAAGAAAAGAAGTTTGGAGGAGAACTGTATAATATACTCAGAACAAAACTATAGGTCTTTTACAACTGTTGCAACAAGGTTGGAATTTAAGGCCACTAGTACCACTACGCTTTCTCTATTATATTAAAGGGACGGGTAGCGACATTCTATTACGACTATATTATGGGTAAAAACTATAGCTTTAACATAATGCTTTAGCTCACTAGAGCTCACTTTAAGACTAATAAGAATTGCTAACTTTATATATCTAAATAGCGGGAGACCATATTTTAAAGAGTTATTGCTTCTAACCTAATAAAGACTCGTTTAGAGTGCCTTTAATTACTCTTTAATAAACTCCAGAAAATCCAATATAGCCTTACCAAAACTTACCAAAATAAGAACAGCCTAAGGGACTAGGTTATCTTAGCCTACTATAGCGTTCCTAAGTGCAATCTAGTGCTATACAAACCTGTAGATACGTTTAAAGGAGCATATACTAAGCTACACTCCACTATAGGTACTGTGTTACGGACGCTTTAAGTACGATGTTATAACTACTTAGAGAAGAGTCGTAGGAAGCTAGTTAGTTAATATAGGCACGGTCTAGGATAGATCCGGTGGAACCATATAACAAGGAATGGTAAGCGAGTTATATGATATTATACGCGGTATACAAAGTGTACGTAGTGTACGCTATGTATAATACGTATAACACGTACCTTACGTACAAGAGAGGATTTCTTAGGAGTATGGTTGTGTATTTAAAGGACCTTAGTCCCTACCGTAGATAGTTCTCTCCTTATAGTAAATCTCAGAATACAATTAGAGTTAATCTATTAGGTAACTACTCCACCAGTTATTATTATATTATTGTTTTGTTCTTACCTATATACCCAGCCTAATAACAGAACCCACCGTAGTTCTTACTATAAGGTTCCGTTACACATTTACTACTAAGGTTATAGTATTAAACAAGATCGAATAATATGCCACTAAGAGCAGCACCAGTTACAATAGCGTCGATGGTAGCCACAACCTTAGGGCCAGGAGATACCAGTATAGACGATAGGGATTCTCAAGTGGTTACGCAAGGTTAGTTATAGGAAATGGTTAATTACTTATAAGATAATAATAGGATACTTAGAGAACATATTAATGGAATTAGAGTAGCAAAAATTAAGCTACCTTTAATTGAATAATTCTTAGGGGAGAAGTTAAAGCTTAAAGGATTTCTTATATAGATGCACTTTAAGGTAGTACAGAAAGGAGCGAAGTTAGTAATATTGTTAGATTAAGTAGCCTATACAGGATTATTCCTAACAGGGAGGGTACTTAAGTGGTTTAAGCTATATCTTACGGAAATATAGGCTAATAGCATAATAACTACTAACCAAGACGTACGGTATATATTTGCCAGTTAGAACGGGTTCGCGGAACAACTAATATAGATATTTAGAGACCTGGAGGCCATAACCACAGCGGAACGAAAGCTTTAGAACTTAGTATAACGCACTTTAGCAATTAAGTATATAACACAGTTTTAAACACTAGCTATATAGGTTAAGTGAAATAATAGGGCGCTTATAGCATAGTATAAATAGGGACTTAAGGCTAAAGTCTAGGACATAATTATCCTAATGGAAGATGCGGATACTCTAAAAGAGTTAATAGATTAGTTAATAAAGATTAATAATAGGATCTATTAAAGGGAATAAGCTAAGAGAGGGTAAGATAGAGTTCTATAGTTGTATAAGGCGTAGAGTATATAACGACAGACATTAAGTTAAAAACTATAGAATGGCGTAAAGCTAATAGACCTAAGCAGTACTAAAGAAACCTAAAGGTGGGAAAAGAAACTATAGAAACCTAAAGGTTAAAAATTAAGTAATTAAAGAACCTAGAAATAGAGGCTAAACTAGGGATTTTAGCAGTAGAAGATGTTTAGGCGGACTTTATAGTAAGAAAAATGGTTTAAAGATAGAGCTTGCATAAATTGCGGAAAATAAGGTTATTTCGCCAGAGACTATAGAGGTGGTTAAAGTAACTATATAGTAAAGGGAACTAGACCAGCAGACGGCACGTATATATAGAGGGACGACGGTGCACTATAAAAAATAAAAGAATATTTAATTAATAGTTTTGCGTATTGTTATAACAACATATACCGAATTTATAAGGACGCTAAGTATAGCGCAAGCTATTGGCTATAGGAGCTATTATTATCTAAGTTTAAAGAAACCAACAAACCAGCTTATAGATTGGACATTAAAAACAATAAATTTAATAAAGGTAAAGCATTTATTAATAATAAGGTAATAAGGGCAGCTTACTAGGAGCATATAAACCTTAGAGAAATTAAAATAGAAGTAGAGACTGAGACTATTATAGAATAAGGTTTAGTAATAGGTATTGCAATACTATTAGATATAATTTCCATCGCTTTATAAGATAATAGGAGTAATATTTAGAAGAAACTAAGTAAGTAGACAACTGCTAGTACTAGCTTATTACTTAATAAAGGCAAAAGGCCATAGGCTTAAGATTCTTAAGAAGAGATATAAGAAGCTTAAGATTCTTAAAGTAAGATAAGACATACCTAAGGACCCATAACAGACAAAAACTGATGGGAAAGGGTAGTAACTTAGTTTAGTAATAAACAAATAAGTATAGGGCGTAAGTTTAAGAACCATAAGTTTAGAGAACAAATAAAAACATTAGTAATCCTAGGTAAACGCAGTATTTAGCCTAAAGATTAAACAGTTAATACTAGGATTAAAAAGTAAGACAACTACAAAGATCTAGCTATAAGACGCAGAAAATAAGAAACTATAGATAAGTTTAGGATAAGAATTATTATATAGTAAGAGCAAAAGCTAGATAGGAGGTTATCTATACCAGGTTATATAAGGGACAGAGCACCCATGCAAAGAGTTACTAATAGGCCAAGTGTAGGAATACCTAGGGCAAAATAGTTAGATAAATTAGAATAAGAAGAGGACCTAGATATTCTAACTAGGTTTAAAGAAAGACATACTAAAGGATGTTATAATATAGTAATAATAAGGTACTTTCTAACGGATAGACTATACACACTAAACCAGCTATACGGAAAGTGGTATAGGCAACGATATAATAATAAATAGGAAGACTTTTATATATAGCTAAATAAAAAAGTTATCTAAGACCAACCTATTACGGAAAAACGTATAAGTTATATTAAAGGAGTATTAATTATAACGTTAAGGAACCTAGAAAAGAAATCCTAAAACTAGAGAAGTAAGCAATAAATCTTAGTACCTATAGCAGAGATACTAGTGGTTAGGTTAACTAGGTATAGGTTTAAACTTAAAAACAAAGACAAACTAAAAGTTAACCTAAAATATACAGCGTATTATACACTATTATAGATAGCTTATATGGATAATATATATAACATATATAAAGCACCTAAAGATAGGAACCAGAAGTACCTAGTAAGGATATATTAGGCACTAGAGAAAAAGCGGTTTAGGAACGTTAAGTATATACATAGTTAGTACCTAATAGAAGTATAAGGTTAAGGAGACTTAACACTTTAACTAGAAAGATTCCTTATAGAAGAATACTTAGACAGATAATAGTAGTAAAAGTACCCAGAGAACACTTGTCTATAGTATATAGAGGAAAAGAAATAAACTAAGTATTGGCCTAAGTTAAACTAAGTATAGGCAGGATCTAGTAGCTAATAGTTAGGAAAAGGGGAGGCGTATAGGACCAGAGGGAACTAGTATTAGAGCCTTAGACCCTTAAAGAAATTTAAAAACAACACCTAAATTTATAAGTTAAATAGTAAGATTAGTAGTTCGAAGCATTAGTAGATAGTAGAGCAACTAGGAACCATATATTACCAAAGGCAGTAAAAAGAATAGGGTTACTATATAGATAGAAGGAACACCTATATCCACTTATAACAATTTTAGGAGATTAGATAGCCTATAGAGGAGGTATTATTAATCTTAAAATAGGACCTATTTAATTAACTATTAAAGGGAGACCAGTCAGAATGTCTTTTAATATCCTACCGTTAGGATAGGATAAGGTGATACTAGGAATGCCTTAGTTATAAAAGTACAATCTAAAAATTAATTAGGTTATAGGTTAGGTTAATATTAAGGATATATAACAGTATAAAGTGCGACAGCAAACCAAGTTGGTATAGTACTAAGTTAGAGCGATATATAAAGAGACTAAGCAAGGCTTAAGTTACGTACTAAAGAGATACTACAAGTATAGTAAAAAGTTATGGTTACTAGAAAGTAAAAAGCTGTCAGAGCATGCAGCATAGGACTATAAGATAGAATTAAAAGAGGGAATAAGTCCAAAGTTCTTTCTAATCTATAAGCTTACTAAAACAGAGTTAGTAGCGCTTAAGGAGTTTATCTAGGAGAACTTATAAAAGGGATACATTAGACTGTTATAGTTATTAGTAGGATATCCAGTACTATTTATCCCAAAGAAAAACGGAAAACTTAGGATATATATAGACTATAAATAGTTAAATAGCATTACTAGGAAGGATAGGTATCCTTTACCCTTAATTAGCGAAATCTAAGACAGGATAGGCAACGTAAAGATCTTTATAAAGATAGATCTGAAATAGGCGTACTATTAGATTAGAATTAAGGAAGGCAATAAATAGAAGGCAGCCTTTAGGTTAAAGGAAGGACTATATAAGCTATTAGTTATATAATTTAGGCTTATAAATATACTAGCAACGTTCTAGAAGCGAATTAATAGTGTATTAGGAGAACACCTAGATGAATTTGTTATAGTATACCTTAATAACATTATTATCTACTTAGAAAATAAGGAGAAATATAAAGAACACGTTAAATAGGTCTTAAAGAGACTATAAGAAGAACAGATGCTAGTAGCAATTAAGAAATACAAGTTCTTTACTAGGAAGACCAATTTTGTTAGATTTATTATTAAACTAGGCCAACTTAGTATAGATCTAAAGAAGATCAAGGCTATAGTAAATTAGCAAGAACTAGAGAATATTACGCAGTTAAAATCATTCCTAGGGTTTTGCAATTACTATAGAAGGTTTATAGCGTAATGGTTATAGGATATTAAGCCATTTATACGGTTAATAAAGAAAGAGGAACTGTGGGTATAGGGAAAGTAATAATAAGAACTATTTAAGAGAATTAAAGAGTTATTTACCTAGGAGCCAGTTCTTAAAATCTATTAACTAGGTCTAGAGACGGTTGTAGAAATAAATATATTAGACTTTACACTAGGGGTATACTTTATATAAAAACATTAAGATAGATAGCACCTAGTAGCATACTATAGTTAAAAGATAACACCACTAGAGTTAAACTATGACATTTATAATAAGGAGTTGTTAGGTATAGTTATAGTATTTAAAAAATAGAGAGCATTCTTACAAGGCATAAAGAAACCATTTGTGGTTAAGATAGACTATAAGAACCTTATAGGATTCCTAACAATAAAGAAACTCAACTAAAGATAGGTTAGATGGGTAGAAATGCTTATAGAATACTATTTTAAAATTTAGTATACCAAAGGTATAGATAATACACGAGCAGACGCTCTAAGTAGAAAGGCTAAACTATAAAGTAATAAAAAGCTATTAGGAGCTTTGTTATAAAAGGATTAAGACGGATTAATTAGGTATAATTATCTAAAGATTATAGCAACTAAAGAAAGTTAGATCTATAAATCACTAGAGAGTAATTAGATATAAAAAATCTAAAAAGTATAGGTAAAGGATCTAGACTTAGAGTAATATAAAAACAAAGAAGCAATATATATGCCTAAGTCTATTATAGAAGAATTTATTAAGGAATTCCACAAGGGAATAACATAAGGACATAACGGAGCTATAGGCTTAGTATTAAGACTTTAAGAGGAGTATATTATTTAAGAAATCTGGGGACTAGCACAATAAGTTATAAAGAAATATTTAGATTGCCAAAGAAATAAACCGACGAGGTATAAGCTATATAGAGGGCTATAACCTATTAAGACACCAGGAAGACTATAGGAAGTTATATTATAGAACTTTATTATTAAGTTACCAAAGTTAAGAGATCCTATTATAGGACAAGATTATAATGTAATCTTAGTAATAGTAAATAAGCTAATAAAGTAGGGGTACTTTATAGCATACACTAAAGAGATATTAGTAGAAGATATTGCTAGAATCTATATAAAGGAAGTATTTACAAGATACAAAGCACTAGATAAGATTATATTAGATAGAGATCTAAGATTTATAGTAGTATTTTAGGAAGTATTTCTAGCAGAATAGGGAGTTTACGCAGTAACATTTATAGTATATTATCCGTAGACGGATGGATAAACAAAAAGACTAAACTAGACACTAGAGCAGTATCTAAGGCATTATATTAATCACGCATAGAATAGTTAGGTATTGTTATTACCAATTACACAGTTTGCATATAATACAATACTATAAGAAGGAATAGGGACATTACTATTTAAGGCGAATTACGGATACAAGCTAAGGATATTGTTATCGCTATATTAAGTAAAAAGGACAAGTAGCATAGCTAAATAAAGAATAGAGATGTTAATAAATCTTTATATAGACCTTAAAGAAACAGCTAAACTAGTATAAGAACAAATAAAAAGGTACTATAATACTAAGAGATCTAAGGGACCAGATCTTAAGGAGGGGGATAAAGTGTAGCTACTATATAAAAATTTTAAGAGTTGACAACTAAGCAAGAAATTAGACTATATTAGACTAGGACCTTTTAAAGTTAAGCAAAGAATTTTATTGGTTATATATAAGTTAAACCTACTAGCTAAAATAAAAATCTACCCTATATAACATGTTGCAATGCTAGAGCTAGTATATAGGAATATTAAGCCACTAGTCTATAAGGTAGATATATATAGAGGGCAAAAGGAAGACAAATAGTAAGTTTTGAAGATTATTAATTATAAGGATGTAGATAACAAAATATGGTATAAAGTAAAGTGGATAGGCTATAGTAAGACTACCTAGGAACTACTAAGCAGCTTAGGGAACGCTATAGGAAAGGTATAGGAGTATTAGAAGAAAGTAGGTTAGGTAATATTAACAAAGAAGGATCGCCAAAGAATAAGTCACCTAAGGGGGACCTAAGAGGAGCAATTACTAAGCTACTTAGAGTTATTTTCCTTGTAGGAGGAGAGCCAGTCCTTTTATTACCTAGCTTAGATAAACCCTATTAAACCAGTTTCCACTCCTTAGAATAGACCTTCTTACGCACGTTCTTAAGATAAAGAAGACGGGCAGAGGCCAATAGATAGGCTTTAAGGGCATGCTATTAAGCAGCTATAGCCTCCTACTCCGCTTTCCGCAAATGACGAAGCTTATTTAAGGCGCTTAAAAGCTTACTATTAAGCTTTATAGTGGCAGATTAAACATAAGACCCTATAATAGGTTACTTAGGGAACTAGAAGACTGTTAAAAGTTATAGGACGCATATACTTAGTATTAGAAACAGAGCGAACATTATAGAACAATTAAATGTTTGCTTTAGTGCACTCTAAGTAAGACAAGGGTTGTTAAGACGAGGGACTTGCTATTATAATACATACTAACCCCGCTTTCGCACAATAAGAACATGGAGATGACATTATTTTACTAAGTAATAGTATGGCAGCCACGGTGCGAGTATAACATTGCGCTTATAAAGAAGAAGAAGCTTTAGGTATAATAAGTAAAGATATTAACCAGACTAATTAAACGGATATTACACCTCTAGTAAATAACTTAGAGATGTTAGGAATCTTTAAGGACGAAGATAAAGAGAAGGGAGATAGTGTTACAGACGCTTTAAGTATAATATTATAACTACTTAGAGAAGAGTCGCAGGAAGCTAGTTGGTTAATATAGGCATAGTTTAGGATGGATCTGGTGGAACCATATAATAAGGAATAGTAAGCGAGTTATATAATGTTATACGCGGTATATAAAGTGTACGCAGTGTACGCCATGTATAATACGTACAACACATACCTTACGTACAAGAGAGGATTTCTTAGGAGTATGGTTGTGTATTTAAAGGACCTTAGTCCCTACCGTAGATAGTTCTCTCCTTATAGTGAATCTTAGAATATAATTAAAGTTAATCTATTAGGCAACCACTCCACCAGTTATTATTACGTTGTTATTTTGTTCTTACCTACATACCTAGCCCAATAATAGAACCCACTGTAGTTCCTACTATAAGGTTCCGTTACATACTGCAATACGAATATAAGAATCTTAATAGTTCTATACCAAAAACCCTACCTAACCAAGTATTCCCGACTAATATAATTATAACTGGACTGACTAAATATATGGTGGCCGTGGTAGGGAATATAGTAAAGGGTACAATTAACGTTGACTATAAGGTAATTATGGAGGTCCTTATAGAGGTTTATTTTAAAGTAATCGCTAGAAGAAGTGCTACGTTTATAAAAAGCCAAATTACTAGTTAACTAGACACTCCCTTAATAAGCAAAAGGAGGCATATAACAAGTTTCGTCAAAGTGCAAGAAACGTCAGAAATTATAAAGTTACTATAGCCTACTTCTAAAGCTTCCTGGTTTAATATAAAGGCGTAAAAGATCTTAAGGGTAAGGTTAATAAGACTAAACAGCTCCTTATAGATATGGAAATTAAGGACTACTCTTCTAACCAATACTTTACTAAGTATAGTAAGGTAGATAGTATACAAACTATTACTGTTCTTAATAACTAATCTACGCTCCATTTTATCACGAAGTTAGATATCTTTAATAAGCTAAAGGAAAGCTCCGCGTTCTCCTTTAATAATAAATACTTAGCAAACGTCTTCTATGGTATTATACCAGATATTAGAGCCGCAGGAGTATTTATAGCAAGAGAACCTTAAGTTTAAGCCCTTTAGTAGCTTAATAGCTCTGTTTAGATTAACTAATTAACAGCAGGCTAATATATAATACGCTTTAGTAAGGGTACCGCAATCTCTCTTAGCACAATTAGGGTCTAAACCCCCTTAGGATATATTACTTTCCATATTATTCCCGCGAACACTCCATTTCTATTCTGCATTAGGGATATAGACAAATTAGGCGTCAAGCTTAACAACCTTAAGAATATGCTTATACAGGGAGATAATCAGGTGCCTATTATACGCAAGTAGGGTTACCCTTGGCTGCTCCTTTAATAACTAAAAAGGAGTGTTGCTTAGAGCTATTTAACTAAGTCAGAGTTATGTTAACTATACCATTATTTTAGCCACCTATCCGTTTACCAATTACTTAGGGTTCTTTAGTAAGTAGGTTATAAAGTCAAGGTTAAGGCAATTAAGCATCTTATAAAGTACTACTATTACTGCTAAATAAACCAGAAGTCCCCTAGCCGATTTAAGTTTACCCTTAAAGATAACTATAACTTTAACTTCTATATTATTGTTAACGTTATATATCTTAGTAGCAAGCTAGTACTCTAAGTTGTTAACTTCTTAACCTCCTTCTAAGCCGCATGTTTCTTAAAGGATATATTAGCTAGGAACGTATAGGATACCCTTTAATTATACTAGATTAATATCTACCTAGGACCCCCTAATTAAATCGTCTATAACATAGGAAAGAACTTCTTATCTACAGAGTTTTGATAATAGATAAAGGCAATGGCAATTAAGGTTAAGGAAGTCCCTATTAAGGCATATAATAGTATCAGAAAAGTGGAGCGATATTACACGCTATTATACCGCGTATATAAGATTATCTCTTTAGAACTAGAGGATGCTAGCAAAGAACTTACCTTATAAATAGCTGTTAAAGCTGTTAATAATTCTGCTGGCCTAGATAGACTTGTACCCACGTTACTAGTCTTTAGCGCCTACCCTTAAATAATTAATAATTCTCTACTATCTCCCTCTATTGTGCAACGAGCTAAGGCTATTCGCAAGGTAATAAAGGAGGTATAACGTCTCTACGCCACACGCCAAGTCAACAATATACTAGGAATAAGAAATGGCCTAAATACCTTAACTATACTTGATCTGCCACTCCAGTCTAAGGTACGCATATAGCGTAAAAAGGGAGGATAGTTAGGCCTATATTAACTTATTATAATTAATGGCTAGACTTATACTATTTAGATACCTTACAGACCTACTTAATTCCGTTTAACTGTTATTAAGCCTTACTACAAAGATAATAGTTTTAAGCCTTTGCAGAATACTATAGAAAATGCCCTAGAGGAGAGCCACAATTAATATGCTCTAGAAGGCGACCATAATTCTAATATAATTATAGTAGATACGCCGCAACTATGACGCGGTAGAGGTCGCCTAAAGGGATTATAAAATCGCCAACATCTTATTAATTTTGAAGAGCAATTTATTGCTGCTATTAAGAATAGAGTTAAGCTATTAATGGCCTTTATAACAGCTAAGGAGAAGGCTGACTTTAAACTCGTAAAATAGCTCTAAAAGGAAGGTTATATTATAACTCCAGGAGCTCCTTTCCAAGCATCTAATAAGTAGGAGATTAATAGTCTTATTGCAAGAGGAGTCTTTAAATTTAAGAAATATAAGCCTACTAAGTTTAATAAAGTTCGCATCTTTAAATTAAGAATAGTTAATAAAATTAAGGGTAAAGCTACTAACGCCCTATTTAAGAAATTAAGGCTTGTCATCCAAGGTTATAATAATAATGGTAAAGAGGTAATTCTTATATAATCTCCTACAATTTAACAAGCTAGTTAGTGAGTTATTATTATACTAGCTCCCTCCTTAATAAAAAATAGAATGGCGGTTTATTTATAAGATATTACTTAGGCCTATACCTAATTAGAGACGCACCTTTAGCGCTTAATATTGGCATACCTTCTAGAGCAAATTTATCACCAATATCCCGAAGATACGATTATGGTTATGCTTAAGCCATTATATAGAATTGCAGAGGTAGGAACCCATTAGTAGGCTACCTATAGCAAGCACTATAAAGAGAAGCTTTTAATAACTACTTCTATATTTAACCTATGCTTCCTAATTACAACCATAGAAACTCCATTCGGAATTATTGGTATATAAACTAATAATACAATTATCTTAGGAGACGACCAATTCTTAGCTCTTAAAGAAGATAAGTTAGTAAAGGCAAATCTTATAGTAAAGCTAAAGGAAAAGCTTAATTTAATAACACTATTACTCTTTAATGGATGCACCCTCTCCCTAAATAAGGATTCTATTGCTTTGCGCTAAAAGGGTTAAGGCAAGAAGATTAACATTATTAACACTAATTCTCCAAAGTAAGGATATATAGAGCAACGCGCTTATAGAGCTTATATTGCTTCTATCTATTAATCTAAGGCTTTATTTAATCTCTCTATTGCTGTCTAATACCAGGAACCAACTAAGGATAATATTCTTACCCTAAATAAATGTCTTTCCTGGTAAATGAACCATCTTAATTAGGGACTACTCTATATGCCTATTAATCTTCCTACCGCTAAGCTCTTTGTATTTGTTAATAGATCGTTCGTAAATAACAAAGATTTTAGCTCCTAGTTAAGATATAAGATTATTATCGCAAACAAATTTACTAGAGAGAATGACTTTATAATCCATAGCAATCTTATCTATTGGAGCTTAACCAAGAGTAAGCGCGTCACTTGAAGCGTTCTAGCATTAGAGATATACAGAATGGTTAGCGGAGTTAATATGGCAATTACAATTGGAACTACCCTAAAGATAATTATAGATCGACTCAAACTTCCTATTATCCCTATAATTGTATACACCAATTTATACTCCCTCTATAAGTGCTTGGTTAAGCTTGGTACTATAAAGGAGAAGCGCCTTATAATTAATATTATGGCACTTTATTAATCCTACGAACGGCAAGAACTCTTTAAGATTTAATAGATTAACGGTTAAGATAACCTAGTAGATGTAATAATAAAGGCAAACCCAAATAAGGCTCTAGAAACGTTTGTTAATACAAACACTCTATATATATAAGTTAAAGGTTGGGTTAAAAGGGAGTAGGAGTATAATATTCTATAGACCCTAACTTAAACCAGCCAATCAGGATTTTCTATCCCCGGGATGGAAAATTGCTATTGGCTCGCTTACTACTAGCGCCTTAGCGGCCCTCCTAATAAGATATCTACCTATGACTCCTAAGTAAGAAAGCACCACGTGCTAAGAGGCAAATTTTAGGACAGCGAGACTTATATTACAATGGCAATAGTAAGTAAGGAGGATTAATATTTGTTACGCTAGTCAAGCGGTGTATATATATAGATAGCAACCGCAAAAGAAGAGTTGCTAGTGTTAGGAATACAGGCAAGTTGCCATTATATAAGGCAAGTTGCTATTACGTGTCGCCGCGGCACTAGCGTGGCGAGGAGCCTTAAGCTCCTCACCCTTCCTCAAGCAGGAGGAAGAAAAAGAAACAACAATTATTATACTATCTACGAACCGTAGCTACGTAATATCACCTTGTGTTACCAACAATAATGTCTTAGATTATCCCCCCGCCTCTTTCTACTATATATTTCACCTTACCTTACACTCATAGAATAAAATGCTATATTATATTTCACTTTTTTATACAATCTTAGACATTTTTTAATATCTTAAATTATCCTAAACTTGTTCCCCTACCTTTCTAGAGCTGCTTTACTAACTAGTCACAACATAAAGAATAGAATTATTAGCTCTCTTATTATTATATATTTAGTCTAGTTGCTTAAGTGTACCTATTAGGACATCCATTACCCTATCTATAACTCTTTGGCTTTCTATATAATATATACAATAACTGACGTTCTAAGGCTTCTACTGCGGATTACACTTGTTTTTATATACCTTGCTATTTATATCTTGCAATTTTATTTACTTAGTTAGTAGCGTAAATCTTATATCTCGTCTCGCTACGCACCTTTTATTCCGTTTCTTACTCTAAGTCTCACATTTCGTTCTACTGCCTATATTAAAGCTTATATCTCATCCTACTTCTTATATTAAGACTTGCATTCTGTTCTATTTCTTATATTACTCTTATATCGCTCTTGTTAGAATCCGCTATTATCTTAAGTTAATACTATTAGCACACCTTCTTATTATAACTGTTAGGATTATCTTATTAGATTATTTCTAATTGTCTAATACATTATCCACTCCACTGTCTTTGTAAGTCACTCTATACTATTCTATATAAAGCTTTCACCCGCTTATAAATATATAGGGTCCTTAACTATAATGGCGGCGCCATACCTAGACTCTAGTTAGTACTTGACCACTATAACTAATAAAAACTCATCACAAATAAGTGGTCCAAAGCTGCAGTAAGGACTCATAATTAACAAAAAAATATACAAAGAGATCCTCTAATACTGTGCTAGCAAAATTAACAAAGCGCCTAGCGGTAGGTTGCCAGCGTCCGGGCCTATGCGAAATAGAGTTAAGCGTATAGTCTTTAACCTTCTTAACACTGAGTATGGGTATATGTTTAAGAGATCCGATCTACTATTAGAGTTTAAAGCTTTCGCTATCACCGCTAAAAAGTCTATATAGCAACACGTAATGACCAACAGACGTAAAGGCGTGGAGGTTATAATAGCTAATATTATTCTAAAGTATGGCGCCTTATCTTCTAGAGAGCAGTCTATTAACTTATCTAGATTAAGGGCAACCTCTGAGGCTGCCTAGGTGCTCAGTGGTCTATCTATTAAAGTCCCATAATAGCCCAATACCATACCTATACTATTCTATAAAATGAGCTTTCCTATATACAGTTACCTAGATAAAACGCCATTAAATAGGGCCCCCATTCTATACGGATTTGCATTAAAAACTAAGTATAAGCATCTGTTATCTGATTCTTCAGAGAAAGTCAATATATATTACTATGGATATAACAAGCTGCAGGCCGCGATAAGTATAAACTTTTCGGCGGATAAATATAGGGATGGCTGGGCTATAGTAGATCTAACCACCAGTATACCAATTCTCAACTATATAAACCTAGCATTTACGGTGCTTTCTGTAAAGAAGGCTAGACTTAATATAATTATAATTAGAGTTAAAAATCCCAATCGGATTATAAAGCGTAAAAGACTTTACAACTTATATAAGATTGTATAATATTATATAGAGTTATCTAACGTACGTTTACAGGTATAAGATTTAATAAAAGTAATTCCAAGTCCAACTCTAACCCTAATATTACACGACTAATGCTGACTAGGAGAAGAATAGGCACACCTACCCTAGGTTAAAGTAGTTACGAGTAGTTAATTCTAGAGTCCACGCTATCTATATCTAAGCAGTTAAATCTAAAGCCCACATTAACCCTAAAGTCACCGCCACCTATGCCTACTGGTGCATTATCAGCCGTATGGCCGGCTATAATTAAAACTGCTTGTAGCTGGACTCGTGGTAGTAAAGACCAGCCCCTACTAGATAAATTAGAGCTCTTAAAAGGCGTAGATCTGGACAAAATATAAACGTTTAAGACAATGCCATGGGATGAGATAAAAGGATAGTATAATAAATGGCTAAAGTCTAATCGCGAAATATTTATTAATACATTGTTTAAGAATATAAATAATAACCCTAACCTAATTTATATTGGGGAAATTAATCTTAACCGTATATAGGAGCGCCGCCACTTTAACGCCTTAATTAACCCTATTTCGACTAATAAGGAACCAGAAGATAAGCACAAGGATGGAATTAAGAAGGTTAATTAGGAAGTTGATTACCTAAAGAATATGCGAGAAGCACATATCAACCCAGTATTATAGGTAAAGGCGCTATGGTTCCTCTTGTTTCCATTAACTATTCGTAACACTCTTTAAGACGCAACCTTCCACTTATACGGCATGAAAAAGGGTAAAGCTATATAGATATATCAGCTGCTTAGTATTACCCATACTCTTTATAATTATGCAGCCCTAGGTAGGACCTTTCTCGCGGATATAATGGGTTTAGGCAAAATACTTCAAATGCTCTTAATCTGGTACACTAGCGTGTTAATAACCAAGATTAACCTTAACTAGCTTAATTAGGAAAATTAAAAAGGTAGAGATAAAAGTCTCTACCTTGCCCTTAGTATGGACGAACACCCGCAGCCCCCTAACGCCTGATACCCAAGTTAAATAGATAGTATGCCACAGTACTATTATGTTAAGGGAAGTATCCCTAGAAAATTCCTTCACCGGCTAGTAGGACTAACTATATATATTACTAGACAGAATCTACTGCCCTAAGCGGTTAAAGACGTTGAATTATAGTTTAAAACCTTAGAACTAAATAATTATATTCCTAGAGGCAAACTACAAGTTCGCGTACGCCATTCGGCTTTTATTAGGTCTAGCACAAAGAAGTACAATTTTATAGATAAAGATAAAGACATTTTTAAACCTATAAAATGCGAAGAAGAAGGCAAAAAGGTCTAGTAGAAAATGGACCTAAAATTGGCTTTATATCTTATAATTATGACATTATAAACTTAGGCAACAACCTGGACCGCTTAGGAACAGTATAAGACTATTTTTAATCTCTATGGAGACGGTGGTCCTCGTTATATTGTTAGTAGGATTCTTGCTAATGAGTTCTATATAGATAGGTTAGAGACAGGTTATCTGATAAAAATGGCCAAACAAATATATAATGATCAAGCAGTATTTCCTCGCTTCTAACGCCCGGGCCTATCTTATAAGGACGGCAATAATAAAATAGCCTACTACACCTCTTGACCTTTAGTAGTGTTTACTTCCGGTACACTAACTAGTAAAGGTTTTACAAGTCTAATTCCTACCTTAGAAATTTTTAGGGCCCCTAATTAGGCGGATTGCCCAAATACAAAATTAATTAATAGTCGCAATATTAAAGTATTAATTAAATATAAAAAGCTAGGAGCAGCTAATTGCTCTTCTCTTCCGAACAAGGTTATTATAGGCTTTAAAGAATGCTCCTCTTTAATTATAAAGATCTTAATTATACGCAGGATGGGGGAAGACCGATGGTTTAATAGGAGGGTAATTAATGAGCTACCACTGGTCGTCTACTAAGACTGCTATATAACGAACGATTTAATATTTAAGCCGTATATTAAGAAGCTCTGGCGTAGAGCATCCCTAGAAGCTTTCGAACAGCTAAATAAAGCTTTTAGACACTGGAAAGCTAAAGAAAGAAAAAGAGAAGAAACTATCTTCAATATAGATTAATTTCTGGAGGGAGCCGGTCGCTTATTAAAAAATTTTGCTATCTTTTTAGGCCTGGCTAAGATAGGAGATAAGTAGCAGAATGCGTAGTAGAAGGATGAGAAAAAAGTTAGAACAAAGCTAAGGTGGATAGTTAACGAGTTTTACAGTAAAAAATGGAATAAACCTTTAGATGAGAATCTGCTTTAGAAGAATTAGAGCATAATTACTAACTCTAGGAAATTAAAGGGAATTATAAAATACGTTAATAAAGTACTTAAAAAGAATCCTAATGAGAGATTACTGTTTAGCAGTTATAAACTAGCGGCATATACGCTATTACGCCTTATAAGTTAGCTATTAGACTAGTGGTAAACTGTTACTAATAATATAATATAGTATTTCTATAAAAGGCTTAGCCAGTCTAAATATTTAACTGTTTGCTAGATAAAGTCTAGGACATCCCTAAAAGATTAGAAGGATATCTGTGAAGCGTTTTATATTCTAATAGGCGGTCCTTACTAGAATAACATGGTCCAGTTTCTCATTATTAACTAAAGGGTTAGAGGAGAGGGTCTAAATTTAGTCTCTACGCACAAAGTCCATCTGCTTAAACCAGTAACAACGGTAGATGTAGAGGTGCAAGTGTTTAGCTAAGCTGCTAGATCTAGACAGCTAGCGCTAGTAGTCACTATATTAACAACGTATAGTACGGATAAGTGGAACCCGATTGATATAGTTATGTTAGCAAGGCGTATAATAACTAAAAGGATGATAATTGATAAGTTCTATAAGGTGTTTAAAGCTTAACCTACTTAGTAGGCTAATAATAATGTAATGGAAATAGCGTAGCTAGTATAGTTAGAGCAGCAATTACCTATAATAAGAATGTGTCTTAGCATGATGTATATATATATAGATAATATACAACTGTTTAATATTTTGTGATATATTATCTTAATATTAACCACCGTGTAACTAAACCTTAGAAAGTTTAAATTTAGTCTAGATTAATATTACTCCGGCTACTAACTACTGCGATACCTATTAAGTAATCTAGCCTATAACCCTACTAACTCTTATTCCTAATATATATTAACAATTCCTGTTAAGGTATATCCTCTCTACTAACAGACTGTGTATATATACCATCTTTATTATTCTAAAAGCCTAATTGGTATATAAGAGGATCCTCCTGTAACTAAAAGAGTTTGCTAAATCCACTTTCCTAAAAAGCGTTACTCTCCACAGATTAGGTATCCTAAACGTACTATCCTCTATGCGGACTCTTTAGATTCCGGCTTTATATATAATAAGACATCTATAATACAAATAAGGACTATATAACAGCTTATACTAGGCCCATTCGGTTCGTCCTAAATCTGCTGTATAGGGAAATTAATATCTAACTCCCTCTGTATTTTAAATTGTCACGAGAAGCAAGATAGTATTAGAATAAACAAACTAACGTTTACAACTACCGCTTTCGTCTGCCGATTGCACAGTTGCAGTATATATACGAAATCCCTAATGGCGAAGAAAAGCGTACCCTAATTATTCTATTTAATCTACCTCCTACCTTTTTTTAATAGGTGTAAGATATCGAATTAACCTATAATATAATGCTGTATTGGAATAATTAATAAACCTAGCTCTATTAGATAAATGTGCTTAATAATAAGGACTAAAACCCTGTTACTATTAAGCCCGTTATACTGTAAAACGAAAGAGCTATTATTAATATTAGTACGTTTTAAGCGCACTTAATTAGCCGGTACTAATAGATATAGGTTAATAGACTACCTACTACTTTGTGTCTGACGGTTCTAAGAACGATAGGGCAAAATATACCATTATTTATTGTATTCCTACGGACTACAACATTTAATTTATTATAGGCCAGAAATTTAACCTTAAAGACAAGTAAAAGGCAGACTTTTAGGATATATTAGATATATTACAGACAAAACCTTTATATAGCCTATCTGTATTAGAACACATTAATAGCAGTACTATACTATTAGATTTTGCTGTTAGGCATTAGAGTAACTAAGCAACCTTAAGTCTTCCCCTTATTGCCCAGCCCTAAGCCCCATTATGTCGCTAAGACTTATTGCATTGTTAAGTCTTATTGCATCGCCGTTAAGCCTTATTACGTTGCCGAGCCTTATTGCATCATTAAGTCTTATTATATTACCGTTAAGCCTTATTACGTCGCCGAGCCTTATTGCATCGTTAAGTCTCATCACGTTGCCAAGCCTTATTGCGTTATTAAGTCTCATTGCGTTATTAAGTCTTATCACGTCACTGAGCCTTATTGCATTATTAAGTCTTATTGCATCGCCGTCAAGCCTTATTACGTTATTGAGCCCTATTGCATTACCGCCGAGCCTCCTAGCCAGATCGGGCAATTAGATATCGCGAGTATAACTCCTAGGGGTAGCGGGTTCGATTCTTACTTATCACGCATTAAAAATATTAAAAAAAAAGGTTGTTTTCTATTAAATTAAGTATTAGCAAGGCTTTAAATTAAGCTTATATTTTTATATGTGTCTTGTAACGCCTAAAGTTATATATTTAACAAAATCTTAGCACTATATACTTAGCATATTAGCTCTTCTATATTAAGTTTTAATTACGTTAGGCTAGCTCCAAATAGTAAGGGGCAGAATATACTATACTACTATACTATAAGGACTTTGGAATATAATCTTATAGATTTAACTAAATTATAACCCCTTTTTAAACCTTATAATCAAACCAGATCCTTAGGGATAGATCCCTATAGGGAACATTTAGTTGTAACTTTAGGAGCTTAAAGCTCCTTTAAACTCCAAATTGAATTTAAAGCTTTATATACGCGCCTAATTAATAACTCCTTATAATATAGCGTCTCTGCCCACCCCAATCACAACGCTGCTGTAATTATAGCTGCACGTATTTTATAACGCCCTTATTCTAACTTTTGTAATTACAATAGTACTCCTTCCGCGTGGGGTCTATATTTAGCATACTAATATAGCAAGGCACGACGAAGCTAGTCGCTATACTATATTAGCATTACAAAAGCTGATAAGAGAACTATAAGTGTGTAATATTTTCTAAATAGGAAGGTATCTAACTATCAATAGATTCCTGTTATTGGAATACCTTATTTAGGTCTAATAGAATGTTAAAGCACCACAATATGTTATAAATAAGCCTTATATAGATCTTAGTTTAATCGTGGCTATAGAGGTGGACGGCAGAATTAGCTTTATAGCTATAAGGCACAACTTCTAAGTGATGGAGGCCTAATAGGAGAGGTGTTTATTTAATCGCTTACCAAAATCAACCACGTGTTGTATAAAGTTAAATTCTAAGCCTTATCTAGAGCCTTATAGAACGATTAACTTAATTTTAGATTTAACCAAGCCTTAATCCAAAATCTTGGTTATTAGAAATTTGGGGTGTCTGCTACTATGGTGGCAGAGGCACCTTAAGTTTAATACCACGCTAAGTATTATAACTTTCCTGCAGTAACCGAGCAACCCTAAATTAAGGCAATTGTAGAACTTACCATACCACTGCGCCATAAAGGCCCTTAGTTATAGTCTTATAAATTTAATTAAAATATAAACACCTTCCTAAATCTTATAATTGAATATTTCTACGTGTAACACTATGCTAAGGATTACGATATAATTGCTTAGACATAGCTTTACTATGATATAACGGCTCTACGCCAATTAATTGATCTACGGCTCTAAAATCTAGATCTATAACACTAAAAACAAGCTCTAAGCTACTAATTTTACACTAGCAGAACGAAACTTGGCAAGAAATTTGGGCAGTAAAATTACTGCTAAGAGTTACTGCCTGGATCCTAGCCAATAAATACCCACAACTACAATCTTAGTAAATGGCAAAAAGTATATAGCAGTACCGAGACAATAATAGGACAATATAAGACAATAACAGGACAATATAACATAATAGCAAGACAATGACAGGACAATATAACACAATGCTAGGATAATGCTAGGACAATGTAATATAATAGCGGGACAATGCCAGGATAATATGGGACAATATAACAAAATGGTAGGACAATAGCAGGACAATATAAGATAATATAAAAAAATATAATACAAGATATAAAAAGAGGGAGCCCTAACGCTTCCTCTTCTTCCTACCCCTATAGCCCTGGCGCCTAATGCAGTGTAATATTATCTGTCTGTATAAGCGATAGTATTAAGACGGTTACTTTAAGCAATATACCTAGATAACTGGTCTAGCGCATAGTTTATATAATATATAACAATAACGGGGGGATCTCCTATTATTATATTGCTAAGCAATACCTTTAAAGCCATATTTTTCTAGTGCCTAGAGGTCCTTGGATTATTACAAGACGCTTTATAAGAACTTGTTTTAGCGTAGTAGCTTTAAGCCCCATAGTAGTTATATCTGGCCAGTCTTTAAGAATGTAAATATTCTTAAATAAGGAAGCATCCTCAATAGCCACAATTAAGCTAAGATCCGTATAAGGCTTATTCATAACGTATTATAGTGCTTTAATATTCTATTAAACTTAAACAAGGTGTTCTAATAACGGGAATCTATTAATGGTTAGATATCTTTTTATTTAGAAAACATCGCACACTTATGGCTCTCTCATTAGCTTTTGTAATGCCAATATAGTATAGCAACTAACTTTGTAAAATCCAGTTCGTTTCTTAACCATCGTCTATAATACGGATAAGTCAATCTCGATCTCTTTAGGTCTTAAAGAATAAGTTAACCTCTAAAGGATTCTGTTCTAATGCGGCTAATAGTCTCACTGCCGCTGTTACAAGTATATATTTTATTTAAAAATTGTTAGTCTTGGGAGTTAAAGCAACTAGAGACCTAGTAACTAGTCTTTTTAACTAATCCTAACAGATTATCTTCCCTACTCTCCTAAGTAAGAACGCTACGCGGATTACCAGCCCTTGAGGTAAAAATATTACTAAGCTGATATGGACCTTGTAGATATTAGGGGATAACTGCTTTAGAATTATAGTATGCTTACCTGTTTATATATACCGATTCTATTACTATATCCAGATTCCGGTAAACTAAAAGGGTCTGCTCTGATTTGACCTACTACCTCTCTTAATAGTTTAATCGTATTTTCTCTTAAAAGATTGTACTGAGAGCTTAAATACTCCTCTGTCAAGCCAAATGGACCTAAGATCTTGTTAACTTGTAGTGGAATATCTCCGTTTTCGCTAATAATATTCTAGCCCTTATTAGGGATATTAAGTATTTTGGCGGAGGTTAGGACCTCCAATTATGCTAACCAGGCTCCACTAGCTAAGGGCTAACTAGGCGTCTTAAAGTATTAATAAACATAGTTACTAGTACATGTTAAGCTGCCTAGAAGGGATTTATGTATATAGAACTATAGCGCTATAGCCTAGAGGCTGCATACGCAGTATTAT
>Ga0307507_10000333_pt1 | contig 95702 bp, 28 predicted proteins | sample 7_EM_MG_FD_207223 | JGI IMG/M metagenome (GOLD analysis project Ga0307507, IMG submission 207223) | Populus trichocarpa ectomycorrhiza microbial communities from riparian zone in the Pacific Northwest, United States - 7_EM | ecosystem: Host-associated > Plants > Roots > Unclassified | place...
ATATATTAATTAAACTCTATATAATAAGGCTCTAAATTAAAGCTTTAGGTTAATTAATTGGCTTATTAGTTATAAACTAGGGTCAAAATCTTCGTTGGCGGACCCTAACGATTGTTATGGCGCTAGTGGAAAACGGTAGATTGTGGCGGACAATCGTAGACAGTTTCTTACTATTTTAGATAGTTATAGTTACGTGACTAGATGATCGCATAAAACCTTAAGCGGTACTGCTGTTCTTCTCCTTTCCTTTCTCTAGCTTTGGATCCTCGTTTATAGACTACCAACTAGGAGGGAACTTAATCTACCCCTCGCTACGCGAGGGGCGTGTCGCGGCTCGACTTAGGTAGCCTTTTACTGTTTTGACTTAGGTGGCCTTTATATAATAATCGCGTATAGATTTACATAATTAATTACGTAATATATATTAATATAGCTATTTATATTGTTATTGTCGTCGTCTTCTTCTTCTTTAAGTAATAGCACTACTATTACTACCACTATCACCACTGCTGCTGCTGCTGCTGCTGCTGCTATATCTTCTGCTCCTACTCCTACTGCTGCTGCTGCTGCTGCTATATCTTCTGCTCCTACTCCTACTGCTGCTGCCACCGCCGCCACTACCACTACTACTATTACCACCACCGCTGCTGCCGCCGCCGCTAATACGGCCATAATATAGGCGCTGCGTCCCCTGCCGCGCGTCTGGGGTGTGTCTCTGTGGTGGGTTTCTAGCCTAGGTAGAGCTCCTGGGGTCTACTGGGGGGTCTGCCTTAAGGCTAGGGCCCTAAATGCGGAGGTAGCCCTGGCGTAAAGCCGGGGTATGGTAGCCCTGTAGGCTTATATATCGTACATGTAGGGTAGTGGCCTATTTATAGAGTGTGTGTTGGTTGTGGGCTAGCTGCGCAGTAGCTATACTAACTGCTATTATAGCAGTAAAGGGGCGCGCTGCTCCTTCTAGGCCTATAAGTTAGTAATATAAATGGTAAAAAGTATAACTAATAGAGATAATAGCGTCTGCCCCCGCTGTAGCCACCGCTACTACCCTACCAGTCTGCTACAGCCGCGCCTCCTCCTACGCCTTAGTCCCTCCTACTGCCACCGCCACTACCACCAATAATAACAATGATAATGATAATAATGATAACAACAATAATAATAAAGAGGAGGCCCCGCCTACCCGCGCCTGTCCCCGCCCTATATAGCACCAGTGGGTTATAGGGCTGCTCCGCTATTTGGCGGATATAGTTAAGTAGTAGGAGGGAGGTAAGGATAAAGAGTAGGGAAGGAGGGGGGGGTAGAGGAGGGGGGGGAGAAGGGAGGGAAAAGAAGGTGTTTACTAGACCCTATAGGGCATTTATAGAGGTTTTACTGGGCCTATAGGGCAGTTATAGAAGTAGTTATTTAATAAAATAATATACCTTATTATAAAAGCAAAACTTCTGGATATATAATATTGTCTATTTCTATTTAATTTAGGGGAAGTAGTACCAAAATACTATTTATGGTAATAACCTAAGATAGTGCAATATAGAGCTGACCGTGTGTAAAAACTGGTATCCATAAATTAATGCCTATAAAGTTAAAAGACTGGCCCTATAACTTATTTATAGTTACTATAAAAAGTAAATAGATAGGAAACTACTATTAATTAATAATAAATGGCAGCTCGCCTTCTGTAGAAGACAGTATAATCTATAGAATAACCTATAGCTGGTTAGTAAAGGTGCTACTAAGAATATAGGCTTTAAGATAGCGGCGGCCTATCTAGGTAAGAACTATATGGGTACTGTTATAGAGGCCCTCTTTAGGATATAGGTTCCGTAAAAGGATTATTAGAGCGCTAACCTTAAGGCAAAGCTGTGTGGGAGAAAGGTATATAGGGTTAAAGCTCTGCAAAAGCTCTAGGGGGGGAGTATTTTTGGCATTTAGATTATCCTGTTCTATAGTATCTATAGAGTAGAAAATGGACTTAGGGCCATTAAGAGAGTGGAGAATAGTATTATTAATAGCAGCAACGGTGTTGTTATAGATGGTTAAGATAGCACAGCCGTAGAATGTATAGAGATTAGTATACACCTACTATAAAAAAGTAGGAGGGTAAACAAAGTTAATAAAAGGCTATAGACTGGTAAACTGGGCAATACTGGTAGGCAACTGGATATAGCTAGTAAGAGTAGGGTTGTAAGAAAGACTATAGACCCAAGCAGCAAAGCGTTAATTTAGCTCGCTGTCTAAAACGTGTATATTCTGGCGCAGCGATAGAATATAGAAGGAAGGCTATAAGAAGGACTGCCGTAAGCAGGCTATAGCAATATTAGTATAGGTCCCCCGTTTTATAACAGGGGGAATTTAAGTAAAATTACCACCTAAAATAATGGGAACGCCGCTAAAAGGAGCCTAGGTATTAGAATGGACGTCCGCAAGTATATAGTATATGGCTTTAAAGCAGTAACGGTACTGTCTTGGCACTTTGTCCCAAATTATAAGGGTAGTAGAGTATAGTAACTGCGCTAGCTAAGAGTCTTTAGGTATATTATATACGGATTCCTTATATAGATTAATAGGAATGTAAAAATGGAAGTGGGTAGTTCAGCCGCCAGGTAGTAAAAGGGTAGCTATACTAGAAGAGGTAATGTAGAGAATAATGCAGCTATAGGAGCGGTAGTAGTGGCAGATATAGTAGTAAAGAAAGGTTTTACTAGTGCCTATGGGGCCCTATAGGAAAAAATAGGCGGTTTATGGGTCTGTATCTATAGTAGTAGTAACTATAGTAAAGCAGGCGGCCTAGTTAGAATTTAGCTAGGAATATAGCTCCGTAAAAAGGCGGCCTTCCTTAGTAGTGCTGTAATTAAGCTCTATAGTAATAAGCGGGTTACCATCTATAAGGTCCTAGTAGTGCTATAATAGAGGCAGAAAGTAATTCGTAAGAGTTTTGCTATAGTCTACAAGCACCCACTAGATAAGATATAGGCCGTAATCTAGATATATATTATTAATACTACCTAGAAGATTAGGCCGACGCTCTAAAATATAAGGGAGATTATTGTAGAGAGATGGCTTAAATTTCGCCTAAAGGGTAGGAGGGTCGCTTACAGGGTTATAGATTAAAGAAGTTACAAAAAGAGACCGTAGCTAGGCGCTAGTAGTAAATACGGATACTTCCTATAGGCAGTTAACTTACTTTTAGTCGTTATTAAGGAGCCCTAAAGCCATATAAGCGGCTTAAAAGGTTAGGTAAATAGTGCTAGTAATAGTACGGAGGTGCTTAAAAGAAGTAGCGCTAGAAATAACAGTAAGTAGCAGTTATAAATAATACCGTTTGCCAGTAATGGGGCTATAGTAATATATATAGCCGATAACGGTATCCTTTAGGTAGACACGGCACTACTATTAGCGTGTTTTTACCACAAAAGTATATCTGTAAGGGAAGTCCTAGTAAAGCGTAGTATGACTATCCGTATTTTTAGAGTTATACTAAAACTAAGCGGTTAAAGTTAAATGGGCTATTTTAAGGCGCTGTTATAGGTCCTTTATAGACTTGTTTAGCTAAAAATAAACGGGCTACTGGCCGGGAAGGTGTATAGCAAGCTATATTATGGGGGGGTATTCCTTATAAACTGGGAACTTAAATAGCTGCCAGACGGCCTTTATAGGGCTAATATATCTGCCTTAAAGGTACCTACTAATTTCGTTGTTATTGTCTAAGAGCTATATAGTTGTTTGGTCAGTCCCCTTATAAATATACTTATAGATATACTTTATGGCTTATATAGAGGCGCAGACCTTAATATTAATATAGGCCCTATACTTTGCGCTAAGATAGGGATTGTACGGTATAACCTAGCGGTTGTTAAGGTTTATAGTAGCACTATTACTATTTGGTATATGGACAGGCCACGACTATAAATTATTACGGCGGCGATATTAAGGGTAATTATTGTTATATATGGCCGTTGCGGGGCAGAACGGCTTTAAAAATTACTTTAAGCAGGTTGGCGGACAGCCTAGACTACTAGTGACTATATAGGGGGTATTTGGGTTATTAGCACTACAGGGCCTATAGACCATTATGGTCTATATAATATTAGTAAGCTGTTTAGTAGGGTTATCCTAAGGCCGCAGGAGCTCTATAGATATATAATAGTTAATAACTATAGAATCTATTTACGTATTATAGTCCTCTGGATATAAAAAGAGAAGAGGGTAGAGATATAGTAGGCACTGTTTTTGATATTTAATAGTCCAAATATAGCTAAGGAATCTACTAAAAATCTGCTTTTTCTTAAGGTTGTATAAAAGGTGGATAACCTTTATATAGAAGATATAGGCAACTAAATTAGGGCGGTTAATAGCGGTTTGGTAAGGTAAAAGCTTATAGGTAATTTTATCCCACCACGGATTAGCTATAAAAGTAATAAATAGGCTTAGACGGCTGTAATGGCGGACTATAGCTATAGAATCTTAGTAGCACTGGCTGATAAAGCGGGCGCTGCTAAGGTAACTTAAAGGAATAATAATACGGTGGCTAACAGAATTAGGGTTAAAATCTCCGCGGGAGATAGTATCCGCGATACTATTATATAGGTCTATATAGATATTAGACTGGTAAGAATAGATCTAGTTAAGCTTATTTTAGTTATATAGGGCCCAGGCGTTAATAATATACTGCTAAAATAGGCGCCGAAAGGCGAATGGCACTAATTTGGAGCTATTATAGACGTAAAGGTAGAACTAAAAGTAAGCTTGCTGGGGAAGGTGGTTATACTAATAGGTACGGGACTTGCTATAGATGTAACGGAACCTTGTAGCAAGAACTACAGTGGGTCCTATTATTGGGCTGGGTATGTAGATAAGAACAAATCAACAACGTAATAATAACTGGTGGAGTGGTTGCCTAACAGATTAACTCTAATTATATTCTAAGATTCACTACAAAGAGAGAACTATCTGGGTAGGGACTGTGGTCCTTTAAATATATAACTATACTCCTAAGAAATCCCTTTGCTCTGTTGATCCGCTGGTCTATTAATCCGTTAATCTACTTATAGATCCTATGTTCCCCTAATCCTATAGATTATAGATTAACTATATAACCTTAGTTACTATTCCTTGTTATATAGTTCCACCGGCTCCATCCTAGACCGTGCCTATATTAACTAACTAGCTTCCTCTGACTCTTTTCTAAGTAGTTGTAACATTATACTTAAGCTGTCCGTAACACTATCTCCCTCCTCTTTATCTTTGTCCTTAAAGATTCCTAATATCTCCAAGTCGTCTACTAGAGGTGTAATGTCCGTTTAATTAATTTGGCTAATATTTTTATTTATTATGCCTAAAGCATCTTCTTCTTCTTCTACCGATTGTTGTAATTGTGTAGTACTTAAGATTCTTTCTTTGGGTAAGGCCATGCCTTCCTATTCCCGCTGTGCCGATAAGAAGTTAGTATGTATTGTAATTGTGGCTCCCTCTAGTTGCCAACCATCCTCCTATACTAAGTGCACTAAGTCAAACGTTTAATTACTTTATAACGTTCGCTCTGTGTCTAACGCTAAATATGCGCGTTCTATGACTCTTAATAGTCTTTGCATTCCCTAAGTAACTTATTATAGGGTCTTATATTTAATCCGAGGCCGAAAGGCTTAAGAGCTTACTTATGGCTACCTGTGATAAACTTTGTTGTTCTGCTGAGGAATTAGCCCTGTTGCTAGAGGCTTAACGCCATACATTAGAAGCATCTGCTTGCGCGTTTGAACTTTAATAGACTACCTTTGCTTAGCTAACCCGTCTTAAGAAGGTGCATAAGAAGGTTTATTCTAAGGAGTTTCGCCTGGTTAAGTAGGGTCTTTGTGAGCTGGAAGTGGAGGAGGCTGAGGCAAACTCGCGTTTACTAGTAAGGGAAACAACTCTAAGTAGCTCAGTAGGTGCTCCTCTTAGGTCCCCCTTAGGTAATTTATTCTTTTACAATCCTTCCTTGTTAATGTTGCCTAACCTGCTTTCTTCTAATACTCCTGTACCTTTCCCATAGCATTCTCTAGGTTGCTTAGTGGTTCCTAGGTAGTCTCACTATAGCCTATCTACTTTACTTTATACCACGTTTTATTATCTACATCCTTATAACTAATAATCTTTGAAACTTGCTATTTATCTTCCTCTTGTCCTCTATATGTGTCTGCCTTATAAACTAGTGGCTTAATATCTCTGTGTGCTGGTTCTAACATCGCAATATATTATATAGGGTAGATCTTTATTTTAGCTAGTAGGTTTAACTTATACGTGACTAATGAAATTCTTTGCTTAACTTTGAAAGGTCCTAGTCTAATATAGTCTAATTTCTTGCTTGGCCGTTAACTCTTAAAATTTTTGTATAGTAGCCATACTTTATCTCCCTCCTTAAGGTCTGTTCCCTTAGATCTCTTAGTGTTATAGTACCTTTTTATCCTTTGCTATACTAGCTTAGCTGTTTCTGTAAGGTCTGTATAAAAATTTATTAATATCTCCATTCTTTATTTAGCTGTGCTACTTGTCTTTTTTACTTAATGTGGCGATAATGACGTTCTTAGTTTGTACCCGTAATTCGCCTTAAATGGTAATGTCCCCATTCTTTCTTGTGGTGTTGCATTATATATAAACTGTGTAACTGGTAATAACGATACCCAACTATTCTATATATGATTGATATAATGCCTTAGATACTGTTCTAGTGTCTAGTTTAGTCTTTCCGTTTGTCTATCCGTCTGCGGATGATATACTATAGAGGTTGCTGCGCAAACTCCTTGTTCTGCCAGAAATACTTCCTAAAATGCTGCTATAAACCTTAGATCTCTGTCCGATATAATTTTGTCTAATGCTCTATGTCTTATAAACACTTCTTTTATATAGATTCTAGCGATATCTTCTACTAATATCTCTTTAGTGTATACTATGAAGTATCCCTACTTTGTTAGCTTGTCCACTATTACTAAGATCGCGTTATAATCTTGTCCTATAATAGGATCTCTTAACTTTGGTAGTTTAATAATAAAGTCCTATAATATAACCTCCCATAGTCTTCCTGGTACTTTAATAGGTTATAGCCCTCTATACGGCTTATGCCTTGTTAGTTTGTTCCTTTAGTAATCTAAACATTCTTTTATAACTTGTCTTGCTAGTCCCTAGATTCCTTAAATAATATACTCCTCTTAAAGTCTTAACACTAGTCCTGTAGACCTATTATATCCTTGTGTTATTCCCTTATAGAATTCCTTAATAAACTCTTCTGTAATAGACTTAGGTATATATATTGCTTCTCTGTTTTTATATTGCTCTAAGTCTAGATCCTCTGCCTATGCTTCTTAGATCTTCTATATCTAATTACTCTTTAGTAATTTATAGATCTAACTTTCTTTAGTTGCTGTAATTCTTAGATAATTATACCTAATTAATCCGTCTTAATTCTTTTGCAATAAAGCTCCTAATGGCTTTTCGTCACTTTGTAGTTTAGCCTTTCTACTTAGAGTATCTGCTCGTGCATTGTCTGTACCCTTGGTAAGCTAAATCTCGAAATGGTATTCTGTAAGCATCTCCGCCTATCTAACCTGTCTTCTATTAAGTTTCTTTGTTATTAGGAATCCTGTAAGGTTCTTATAATCTGTCTTAACTATAAATGGTTTCTTTATGCCTTATAAGAATGCTCTCTATTCCTTAAGTGCTATAACTATACCTAATAACTCCTTGTTATAGATATTGTAGTTTAACTCTAGTGGTGTTATCTTCCGACTGTAGTATGCTGCTAGATGCTATGCGTCCTGGTGCTTCTATAGTAAGTATGCTCCTAGTACAAAGTCTAATGCGTCTGTCTTAATAACCGTTTCTAACTTTGGTTGATAGATCTTAAGGACTGGCTCTTAGGTAAACAACTCTTTAAGTTCTTAGAATAGCTTCTTCTACTTACTACCCCAAATCCATAGTTCCTCTTTCTTTGTTAGCCTTATAAATGGCTTAATACTTTTTAACTACTATGCCATGAACCTCCTATAGTAGTTGCAAAACCCTAGAAATAACCTTAACTACGTAACGTTCTCTAGTTCTTGCTAACTTACTATAGCTTCAATTTTCTTTAGGTCTATGCTGATCTTTCCTAGTTTAATAATAAATCCTATAAAATTGGTTTTCCTTATAAAGAACTCGCATTTCTTAATTGCTACTAGCATCTGTTCTTCCTGTAGTCTTCTTAAGACCTATTTAACGTGTTCTCTATATTCTTCCTCACTTTCTAAGTAGATAATAATGTTGTTGAGATATACTATAATAAACTCGTCTAGGTGTTCTCCTAATATGCTATTAATTCGCTTCTGGAATATTGTTAGTGTGTTTATAAGTCCGAATTGTATAACTAATGGTTTATATAGTCCTCCCTTTGACCTAAAGGCTGCCTTCCATTTATCGCCTTCCTTAATCCTAATCTAATAGTACGCCCACCTTAGATCTATCTTTATAAAGATTTTTGCGTTGCCTATCCTATCTTGGATTTTGCTAATTAAGGGTAAAGAATACCTGTCCTTCCTAGTGATGCTGTTTAACTGTCTATAGTCTATACACATCCTAAGTTTTCCGTTTTTCTTTAGGATGAATAGTACTAGATATCCTACTAATAACTATAACGGTCTAATATATCCCTTGCGTAAGTTCTCCTGGACAAACTCTTTAAGCGCTACTAACTCTGTTTCAGTAAGCTTATAGATTAGAAAGAACTTTAGACTTATTCCCTCTTCTAACTCTATCTTGTGGTTCTATACTATATACTCTAACAGCTTCTTACTTTCTAGTAACTATAACTTCTTACCATACTTGTGGTATCTCTTTGGTATATAACTTAAGCCTCACTCAGTCTCTTTATATATTGCTCCAACTTGGTACTATACTAACTTGGTTTTCTGTTGCATCTTGCGTTATTAAGTATCCTTAATATCAACCTGACCTATAACCCAATTAATTCTTGGATTGTACTCCTATAACCAAGGCATTCCTAGTATTGCCTTGTCCTGTCCTAATAGTAGGATATTAAAAGACATTCTAACCTGTCTCCCTTTAATAGTTAACTAAATAGGTTCTGTTTTAAGATTAATAATACCTCCTCTATAGGCTATCTAATCTTCTAAAATTGTTATAAGTAGATATAGGTGTTCCTTCTGTCTATATAGTAACCCTATCCTTTCTACTGCTTTTGGTAATATGTGGTTTCTTATTACTCTACTATTTATTAACGCTTTAAACTGCTGGTCTTGCTATTTAACTTATAAATTTAGGTGTTGTCCTTAAATTCCTTTAAGGGTCTAAGGCTCTAATACTAGTTCCCTTTGGTCTTATACACCTCCCCTTTTCCTAACTGTTAGCTGCTAGATCCTATTTATACTTAGTCCACTCTTAGCTAATACTTAGTTTGTTTCTTTTCCTCTATATACTATAGATAAGTGTTCTCTAGGCACTCCCACCACTATTGTCTGTCTAGGTATTCTTCCGTAAGGAATCTTCCTAGTTAAAGTATTAAGTCTCCTTAACCTTGTACTTCTACTAGGTGCTATCTATATATATACTTGGTATTTCTAAACTGCCTTTCCTTGGGTGCCTAATATATCCTTATTAGGTACTTCCGGTTCTTATCTTTTGGTGCTCTATATATGTTATAGGTGTCATCCACACAAGCTATCCACGATAGTACATAATACGCTAGGTAACTTAAGTTAACTCTTAGTTTATCTCTGTCCTTAAGTTTAAACCTATACCTAGTTAACCTAACTACTGGTATCTCTGTTACGGGTACTAAGATTTATTGTTTACTTCTCTAGTCCTTAGATCCTTCTTCTAGGTTCCTTAATATTATAATTAATGCTCCTTTAATGTAACTTATGCGTTTCTCTGTAATGGGTTAGTCTTAGACAACTTTTTTGTCTAGCTATATATAAAAATCTTCCTATTTATCATTGTGTCGTTGCCTATACCACTTTCCGTATAACTAGTTTAGTATATATAGTCTATCTATTAGAAAGTACCTTGTTATTACTGCATCGTAATATCCTTTAGTATATCTTTCTTTGAACTTAGTTGGAATATCTAGATCCTTTTCTTGTTCCAATTTGTCTAACCACTTTGCCCTAGGTGTCCCTGCACTTAGCCTATTAGTAATTCTTTATACGGGTGCTCTGTTCCTTATATAACCTGGCATTGCTAACCTCTTGTCTAGCTTTTGCTCTTACTATGCAATAATTCTTGTCCTAAACTTATCTATAGTTTCTTATTTTCTGCGTCTTACAGCTGGATCCTTATAATTATTTTACTTTTTGATCCTGGTATTAACTATTTAATCTTTAGGCTAAACACTATGTTTACCTAGGATTGCTGACGTTCTTATTCATTCCCTAAACTTGTAGTTCTTAAACTTGCGTCCTATACTTATTTATTTGTCTGTAAACTAAGTAGCTGCCCTTTCCTATTAGTTTTTGTCCGTTATAGGTCCTTAGGTATGTCTTATCTCATCTTAAGAATCTTAAGCTTTTTATATCTCTTCTTAAGAATCTTAAGCCTGTGGCCTTTTGCCTTTATTAAGTAATAAGCTAGCACTAGTAGTTGTTTGCTTACTTAGTTTCTTCTAAACATTACTTATATTATCTTATAAAGCGATGGAAATCTTATTTAATGGTATCGTAATACCTATTACTAAACCTTGTTCTGTGATAGTTTTAGTCTTTACTTCTATTTTAACTTCTCTGAGGTTTGTATACTCCTAGTAAGCTGCCTTTGTTACCTTATTGTTAGTAAATGCTTCGCCTATGTTAAACTTATCGTCTTTAATGTCCGATCTATAAGCTAGTTTGTTAGTTTCTCTAAACTTAGATAACAATAGCTCCTATAGCCAATAGCTTACGCTATACTTAGCATTCTTATAAATTTGGTATACGTTATTATAATAAAACGCAAAACTGTTAATTAAACACTCTTTTGTTCCTTATAGTGTACCATTATCCCTCTATATATATGTGTCTCCTGCTAGCCTGGTTCCCTTTACTACGTAATTACTCTAACCACCTCTATAGTCTCTGGTAAAATGACCTTATTTTCTGTAATTTATGCAAGCCCTATCTTTAAACTATTTTTCTTATTATAGAGTTTGCCTAAACGTCTTCTACTACTAAGATCCCTGGTTTAGCCTCTACTTCTGGGTCCTTTAATTACTTAATCCTTAACCTCTAGGTTTCTATGGTTTCTTTCCCCACCTTTAGATTTCTTTAGTACTGCTTAGGTCTATTAGCTCTACGCCATTCTATAGTTTTTAACTTTGTGTCTGTTGTTGCGTACTCTACGCCTTATATAACTATGGAACTCTATCTTGCCCTTTTTTAGCTTATTCCCTTTAATAGATCCTGTTATTGATCTTTATTAACTAGTCTATTAACTCTCTTAGAGTATCCGTATCTTCTATTAGGATAATTATATCCTAGACTTTAGCCTTAAGTCCTTGCTTATACTATACTATAAGCGCCCTATTATTCCACTTAACCTATATAGCTAGTGTTTAAAACTGCGTTATATACTTAATAGCTAAAGTGCGTTGTACTAAGTTCTGAAGTTTTTGTTCCGCTATTATAGTTGCTTTGGGGTCTCTAAACATTTGCGTTAACCGTTCTGCAAATCTGTTCTAACTTGCAAACACATACCATATGTCTGGGTTAGTAGTTGTTACACTATTTGCTTATATCTTTGTAAGGTAAGGCTTAAACCACTCTAGAGCTTTTCCTATTAAGAATAGTCCTGTGTACACTACCTAATCTATAGGTGTTGCTAACTTCGCTCCTTCCTGTATAACCTTGAAATGTATCTGCGTAAGAAACCCTTTAAGCTTTAACTTCTCTCCTAAGAATTGTTTAATTAAAGGTAACTTGACCTTTGCTACTCTAATTCTATTAATGCGTTCTTTAAGTAGCCTGCTATTGTCCTATAAGTAATTAACCATTTCTTATAACTGACCTTGTGTAACCACTTAAGAATCTATATCTTCTATACTGGTGTCTCCTGGCCCTAAGGTCGTGGCTGCCGTCGATGTTGTTGTAACTAGTGCTTTAGGTGGCATGTTGTTTGATCTTGTTTAATATTGTAACCTTGGTAGTAAATGTGTAACGGAACCTTATAGCAAGAACTACAGTAGGTTCTATTATTAGGCTGGGTATATAGGTAAGAACAAATCAACAATATAATAATAACTAGTAGAGTGGTTGCCTAACAGATTAACTCTAATTGTATTCTAAGATTTACTATAAAGAGAGAACTATCTGGGTAGGGACTGTGGTCCTTTAAATACACAACTATACTCCTAAGAAATCCCTTCGCTCTATTAATCCGCTAGTCCGTTAATCTGTTGATCTGCTTATAGATCCCATGTTCCCCTAATCCTATAGATTATAGATCAACTATGTGACCTCGGTTACCATTCCTCATTACATGGTTCCACCGGCTCTATTTTGGACTGTGCCTATATTAACTAACTAGCTTCCTCCGACTCTTCTCCAAGTAGTTGTAATATTGTACTTAAGCTGTCTGTAATAATAGAGCTGTATACCCTAGTGCTAGCTAGGGTCGCCGTAAGGAAAGAGCAGTATATAGTATAGTGGTATATAGGCGGCGTGGTTTAAGTTAATATGGTAGTACCGTGGGGGCTTTTTAGGCTAGCTATAGTTAGTAAGAACAATATCACGGAAGCTGGTGCTTTTATACTTATTAGGAATAATAACAGCAACCTTAGTAGCTGTAGGTAGATTTTTATAGCGCCAATTAGCGCTAGCCTTAACAATTAGCTATATTTGCGGGTTTAGAATAATCTATAATAGAGTAGATATAGCTTGCGCCTGTGCCTGCGCCTAAAGCTGTTCTACAGCGGTTTGGTATAAGGTAATAAAAGGATTGCTAATCTTATATAGCATATTAGTAAGACGCTGTAAAATGTCTATATTAAGCTGTAGATTAGTCTATAGATGGATATTAGTAGTATAGGTAGGGTTATAAAAGTAAAGCTAAGTATATTAAGGTACGGCTCTAGAGGGAGCTTCTACAGGCCTAGTAAAGTGGTATAGTTTGCTATAAATCTAGAAATAATTAATACCGGCTGAAGTAGCGCTATAGTTAGTAATAGTATAGTTAATAGAGGTAAAAGCTAAAGCTGTGTTATATAAACAGAGCTAGTCCTAAAATATATAGGCAAAGCGTTCTTAGGACTATAGTAGGGTCTATAAATACTGCGGTGGGGGTCTAAATAAAGGTAGGATAATATTGCCTTGCTTACAGCAGCTCTTAAAGTAAGGCTGTTTAGCCTATGTAGAACTAATCCGTTTATCTATTTAGTGTAAAGCTTAGTAGTAATTATAGGCCGTATTTATAGGCCTAATATCTAACTAGTCTATAATAGGGCGGACTATAGTAATAGCGGCCATATTTATAGGCCTGATATTTAACTGGTCTGTAATAGGGCGGGCTATAGTAGGTCGCGGCTAGATTAATATGGGTAGTTACGGCTAGATCGATATAGGTAGTATAAGGAGGCGGGAAGAAGAGGAAGAAGTAGTAGCAAAAGCAGTAGTGGAATTAGTAGTAGAAGCAGTAGCGGAAGTAGTAGTAGGCTGCCAAAGGTCCGCTAAAGATTATTAGGGCCGCCCCTTTCTTTTCTCCTATATATATAGAGTTAGAAAGGCAGTTAAAAAGAAGGGAAAAAAGTGTTAATCTTGTAAGGGTTATAGGTCTTATATGGAGCTCTAAGATGGTTTATTATAAAGTTAGCGGAAGAGCAATACTGCCTATAGATAGTATAAAATGGATGATTAAAAGGCATTTAGGTAGTAATATAGGTAGGGAATAGTAACTGGGGTAGTAAAATATAGAGAGTGGTAATAAGGGATAGAAAAAGGGTTGAAATTTTTTAATGGGGTAGTACGTAAGGAATTAGGTAACTAGTATTTCCTAGCTAAATAAAGTTACTAATTAAAACCCGCCAAGACCCTTTAAATAGTATTATATAGATTATACAGGCTTGCGCGCAGTGAGGTTTTTAATTTTAATACTGCTAATTAGATTGATTGATATTGTTACTAATTAATATTGGTGAGTAACGTAGTTTATAAGCAAGCGGGCTACCTAAGCATGTGGGCTACCTTACTAAAACGTGACGCGTTACCTAACTACTACCTTAATGGCCACACTATAATAATAAGAAGCCCTTTATTAAGAGGGCAGAATTGATCTGGCTATTAATGCGTATAAGTAAGGCCAAATTACAAGCTTTTAAGCCGCTACTAGCATATATAACGTGCCTAGAAGCACAGCCTAGCGACGCGTAAAAGGCATTAAACTAAAACGCAATTCTATTGTACTAAATCACTGTCTTACACTAGCATAAGAAGAGAGCCTTAAGTAGTAAATTCTATTATTAGATTGACGCGATATGCCGCCACAAATTGAGACCGTACGGTAGATGGCTAGTATTCTAGCTGCCTAGCGCGCTGGATCTGCCACTATACAACCTATTAGTAAGAATTGGGTATTAACCTTTCTTAAGCGCTATGATGACCTACAATCTAAATACAATCGTAAGTATAATTACTAGCGTGCTAAGTGCGAGGATCCTATACTTATTTGGGCCTGGTTTAAACGCGTATAAGATATAAGGGCGGAATATGGAATTCTAGATAAGGATACCTAGAATTTTAATAAGACCGGCTTCTAAATAGGTGTTATTGTAACTGTAAAAGTTGTTACTAGAACTAATAGAGCTGGCTAGCCTAGGATAGTATAACCAGGTAATTAAGAATGGGTTATAATTATTAAGTGTATTAATGCGTTAGGGGGTACAATTCTACTACTTATTATTTTTGAGGCAGTAATGCACCAAGTTGCTTAGTATAAGGACGATATTATTCCATATAACTGGTCAATTGGCGTTAGTGATAATGGCTGGACAATAAATAAGATTGGCCTAATCTGGATAAAGCTATTCTATAAGTATATAAAGGATCACACCGTTGGTATATATCAGCTGCTTATACTAGACGGCCACGGCAGCCATATTAACCCTAAATTTGATTAGTTCTGCCTAAATTACAATATTATTGTTGTCTGCATGCCGGCGCATTTATCGCATTTACTACAGCCTCTAGATATAGGCTGTTTCTTGGCACTAAAGCAGGCTTATAGATGCAGCGTTGAATAGATTATAAGCCGTGGAGTTAACTATGTCAATAAATACAAATTCCTGCTACTATATAGGCAGGCTAGGTAAATAGCGCTGCATTAAAATAATATATAGGTAGGATTTGCAGCTACTAGCCTTGTTCTATACAGCCCTAATTGCGTACTGTCATAGCTATATGCTAAATATTAAACGCTATTACCTCAGCGCCGTTTACCATCAAATGCATCTTGGGCAGCTAAAACACCTTATAATATTACTAAGCTATAGAAGCAGACAGCCTTACTAAAGTCCTATTTCTAGCGGTGTATATGTAGCCCACCAAGTCTAATAGGACAAGCCCTTAGCTAGCTTATTAAGGGGTGCGAAATGGTGATGTCAAGCGCTGTGCTACTTGCAAGCAAAAATGAGAAGCTATATATGGAAAACTAGCGCCAGAAAAAGAAGAGGGTAAAGAGGCGCATGTATATAGCTAAGGGGGGTGTTCTATTAGGAGCAGAAGGGGCCTCTTAAGCATAAGCTGTCCAAGAGGAGGTAGCAGAGGGGCTAGCAGCGGCAGCGGTTGAGCGACTGCAACGAGTACCACGCAAGTGCAGTATGTGTTATTCAATAGAACATACGGCACGTATGTGCCCTAGACGGCAGATAACTAGCTAGTAGATAGCTACACTAAATATAATTATTTGTGGTTGAGTAATTCGCATTATTTGCCCTTAGTAGTGGGGTAGGTGGCCCACATGCTCAGGTGGCCCGCTTGCTCGTGAACTACGTTATTGGCAAGTATTGGCCATATTTGTAATATTTGCAGATCTTCTTGGCACCCTATTAAATTATTTTCGTATGGATGAATTATTAAATATTATAGCTTCTAAAGCAGACTTATTACTTTTTATACCTATATTAGACTCTATTAATATAGAGGAGTTCTTAAACTGCTAGTAAAAGAAGACTTTTAATCTATAAATACTAGTTAGTAGGGATTTACTTCGCAAATCCTATCCCTTTATTGTGCTGCGCAGCCCGCTACGCTCCCTCTATAGAAGATATAAAGTTGGCTGTTGCGTAGCCTTCTTTATATCCTTACAGAGGGAAGCGTAGCAGGGTGGAGGACTGCGCTATGGGGGCTGCTTCATAGCAGGGGGTAAGCTTTAGGTAAAGCCTCGTATAGAGCTTTAGGAGAGCTTTATGTAGAGGTTCGCGCAGAGCCTTATACAGAACTATGTGCGGCGTGTAGGCGTGTAGACGTATAGATATCTAGATGTGCAGACGTTTGTATAGGCGCTCGTGTAGGCAATTAATTAATAAATCGATTTAATTGTAGAACTATTTGTATAGACGATTATAGAGTCTTCCTAGTATATTAGTGCTGCGTGTTAGTAGAGCTTTTAAGCAGAGCTTGAGTAGAGTTCTGTGCAGAGCCTTAATAGAGCTTCGAGCAGAGCTTTAAGCAGAGCTTTAAGTGGAGCTTTAATAGGGCTTTGAGTAGAGCCTTGTGTAGAGCTTTGAGCAGAGCTTTAAGTAGAGCTTTAAGTAGAGCTTAGTTAGAGCTTTAAGTAGAGCTTTGAGTAGAGCTTTGATAGAGCTTCTCTATATAGACCTTGTATTTAGGCTTGCTTTAAAGTCCTTGTAACGGGCTTTATATAGAGCTTTGTATAGGCGTTTGTGCAGGCGTTCGTGTAGACATTTGTAGAGACGTTTGTAGAGACGTTTGTATAGATGATTGTATAGGCAATTATGCGACATTTATAGAGCCGTTTATAGAGACGATTGTATAGCGACTAATTGTATGGGCGTTGTAGAACCTTCCTAGTATATTAGTGCTGCGTGTTAGTAGAGTTTTGTGTGCACAGCTTTATTTTATGCGTACGGTTGTAAAAAATCTAACTACCCTTCTACTGCGCCACTATAAAGCTATTATATAACTAGCTACTTATGGGTGACGTATATAGTAGAGCAAAGAGGCTATATTAGAGATATAGAGCTTTAATTGCATATAGTTATGGTCCAGTTAGGGGTAGTTAATATTCGATTTTGGTAAGGGAGCGCGTGCTAAGATATTTTGTAGTATATAAATACTTCTATACGCGAGAATATATTATAAAACTCCCAATCTATGCCAATAATTTATATAATCTTTATTTTTAAAATAAGTATATTCTATTATAATAATTTTATCTAAATTATTGCCAATATTTTATTGGCTGGAATTTCGCTTATTGAAAGCCTCACTGCTTGCGCGTCCCTCTTGCCATATATATACCTCGATTAACTAAGTCGCTAATATTATCTAAAGCTTACCTCTACCTTTCTTCCTAAGAAGGAACTTAAATATATCTATAAACTATAAACAGAATTAGAATAAAACCTTAGAATTTAACCTAAAGACCATTGCTAGAACAAAAAGAACAGATCAGAATACCCCTAAAGAATCGGAAATTACTAAACGTCACTACCACTATGCTAAGAAACACAGCAGCCAGTAAAGCAGCTATAGGACCCTTAAATACCTCAGACAAAGAAATAGTTACTGTCTTAAACCCCCAGGCAGAGCTTACGGCAGCTAATGCCAAAATTAAACGGCTTTAAGAGCTGCTTGAAGCTAGGGACACCCCTATATCCAGTATTAACTTATTAGACAGACTTGCTACGGTCTTTAAGGCTCTAGCCCAACGTATAGTATTAGCATTATTATGGTCCGTAAAGGTTATAGACCCTCTATTACTTATAGATAGAACTAATCCTATATTTAATAACTGGAAGCTTTAATTATAGGACAAGCTTAAAGTTAATATAGACCACTTTCCTAATACCTAAGCTAAAATAGTATACATTTTCGGCTGCACTAGTAGTAATGTATAGATGCACCTATGTCTACAATACACCTAGGACTTAGCAGACCCCTTTCTCTCTAAGAAAGAGATAATTAATTACCTATCTTCTATTTATAAGGACCCCTTTAAAGTATAAAATACCTATCTTAATTATAAAAGCCTAATAATAAAAACAACGGAAACCTTTTTAATTTTCTAGACCTGCTTTTTATACCTAGCTAAATAGGCCTAAATCCCCTAGGAAGATCTAATGCTAAACCTCTTTAATAAGCTTACTCTAGACCTATAGCGTGCCGAACTACTGGTTTATACTACTATATAGATGCTAAAGGAACTTATAAACTAATGCTTAGCAATTAACTAGGGCCTTTGTTAAATTAAGGTATATACTAAATAGTATAAGGCTAGAAGCTCTGCTAACTAAAATATAAGTACTATAAGAACGGGCCGTAATGCCCTAGTAAGATCTATAACCCCTATAGCACTAACTATACTACCTGCCGTTAACCTAGTAGCTAGCTATATAGCTAGTCCTACCGTAACTCTAGCGTATACTTAGCCTTTATATAGCGACCCCTATAGATAGGCCCTTAGTAATTAAGGAGCTTGCTTTATATATGGTTAAAAGGGTTACTATATAGCTAAATACCTAATAAATGCAAAAAAGGATAAGGTCCTACTAATCTAGAAAAATAGTATAGAGGCAGATTTAGAAAAAGAGGAACCCTAGAAAAAGACTCCCCTTTAGGGTTAAAAGGGATTAATATATTATATATTAATCTAGGTTAGCTAGTTAGTAGAAAAAGCTGTACTATCCCTTATACTTTATGCCGTAATAGATATTAAGTTTTAACCTCTGCTTTAGCTAACTCTAGAGTAAATATCTTTACCTTAATAGACACTTAATATACCGTAAAGCTAGCTAACCTTTTAAATATACCCCTTAAAGAACTGCCTAAACTAATTCCTATTTGCGGGTATAATGGACAGATAGGGCTACCTATTATAACTATCTTGCGGATCTACCTCCATATTAACAGATAAAGGTAATATAACGTCCCCTTTCTTATTATGGACTTAGAAAGCCATAATATAATTCTAGAGAGAAAATAGCTAGCCTATTTAAGCTTATAGCTTAAAGCATAAAGTAAATAGCTTATTTGGCCCAAAACCCTACCCCTAATACTGTCTTTTATAAAGGAAATTAGCATTATAATAGAAAACCTTATACGGCTATAGATAGATACCATTTATTAGGCCGATACTATATATAGGGACTAGGCGTTTAAGAAAGATATATAGCTTAATCCGCAACAAATCCGTATACTATAACGCTCCTAGACTACTAATGTTGTGCTACTAATACTAGGGACCTAGGAAGCTAATAATAAGCTAGATAAATTAGGCCCTATATAGCTATAAAGAACAGCAAGGAATATTAGACGCTGTACTAAATAAATAGACTAGAAAGATAACTTATGGAAGATAGAATAGAAGCTAAGGAGGGCTATAAACCCTTAACTATAAAATATAGTTTATAAAACGTCTGTAAAGAAACCTATAAACCTTCTACTAGTTAATATCTGCTGCATTAACGCTATAGGTTTTTACCAGAACTTAAAACGGCCTAATACTATTACCTTTACAACTAGCTTATATAAAATTAACCAGATAATTAAAGATAAGGAAGCCCTAGCCTATAACTAGCTTAGTAGGAAAAGTAAGCTTATAAATAAGGAACTGGTAGAACAGAAACTACTCCGCCAATACTAGGAATTTAAGAATATATTCTCTAAGGCAGTATCTAATATACTCCTGCCTTACCAACTATATAACTATAAGATTGAGATTAAGCTAGATAAAGAAAACACCCTTAGCTATAGCCCCCTCCACTAGCAATTTACTAACGAGCTATAGGCCACTAAGTAGTACCTTATTAATAACCTTAATAAGGGCTTTATTAAGCCTAGCTAAGTCCCCTTTACCTTACCTATTCTCTTTATAAAAAAGCCTAACAGCGGACTCTGTTTCTATATTAACTTCTATAAACTAAACTATATAACCTGTAAAGACTAATATCTACTACCCTTACTTAAAGAAACCCTAGCCCGCATAAGTAAGGCTAAGATTTTTATAAAGTTTAATATCCGCTAGGCCTTTTACTAGATTAAAATGGACCCTAAATCTAAGAATTTTACTATATTTTAGACCTGCTACGGATTATATAAATATAAAGTACTACCTTTTAGACTAACTAATGGACCGGCTATATACCAACGGTATATAAATAACGTACTCTTTAACTACTTTAATAACTTCTATATAGCCTACCTAGATAATATTATAGTTTACTCTAAGAATAAACTGGAATATAAGGAGCATATCTATAAAGTCTTATAACGGCTCCGCGAAGCTAGTCTCTAGGCTAATATTAGGAAGTTAGAATTTAGTGTTAAGCGCACTAAGTACTTAGTGTTTATTATTAGTATAGACGGAATTAAGGCAGACCTAAAAAAAATAGCTGTAATTAATTAATGGGAACTCCTAAGGACTATAAAGGGGGTATAGTTATTTTTAGGTTTCTATAACTTCTACCAACGCTTTATTAAAGACTATAGTAAAATTACTCGGCCCCTTAACCGCCTTACTAGAAAGAACTAACCTTTTTATTTTAATAATGTATGTAAAAAGGCCTTTAATAAACTTAAAAAGCGGCTAGTCTCTACTCCGCTACTAGCCTATTTCCACCTAGAACGGCCCTTAATATTAGAAATGGATACTTTAGATAGTGTAATGGCTACCATCTATTCCCAGAAACAGCTAGATAGAGAATAGCACCCTATTATATATTATTTAAAGACCATAATAGATGCAGAGCTAAATTACCACATCTATAATAAAGAAATGCTGGCTATTATCTCTAGCTTTTAGCACTAGTGTATACAGCTAAAAGGGACCCCTAAGCCTATTTAGGTAGTCTCTAATTATAAGGCCTTAGAATATTTTATAATAATAAAGGCCCTTACAGCCTAGTAGGTACACTAGGTAGACATCCTATCCCAGTTTAACTTCCTAATTATATACCAGCTAGGCGCTATAAATTATACAGACGCCCTTATAAGGCGTAGACAGGACCTAGATAACTAAATAGCCATAAAGATCTTATTATGGACTTAGACGTTATTATAACCAGAGCACCTTAACCCTTAGATATAGGTAGAGCTAAATATAGACTCTTTAGACGCTAAGATTTATCCTATTAACTCTATAAAACTTAACCTTATTAATAAACTACTGTAGGCAAACTATATAGCCCCTTTACTACAGGCGTACTATAAAAAGATAAAGAACGCTACAAGCCCATAGTCCCTTAAAAATAGACTCCTTAAGTACTATAAACGGCTAGTAATAGTAGAGGAACAGAATATACGGACTTGGCTTATTACGGAAGCGTATACCTAGGTCTCTACGGCCCACCCCAAAAAAAAATAAGACCCGTAAAATTATCAGCGACTATTACTACTAGCCTAGAATGGTTATAGATATTAATCGCTACGTATAAAACTATAATAACTGCTATAGGTCTACAATTCTATAAAATAAGACCCTAGGATTATTAAAACCACTTCTAATACCAGAGCGCCCCTAGTAGCATATCTCTATAGATTCTACAAGCTACCTATAGACCGTAACGGATACAATATAGCTATATTTATAGTTGACCGCTTTAAAAAGCGCCCATTCTTAATCCCTTATTATAAGAATATTAATACTAAGGAGGCGGCCCAATTATATATTTACTACGTCTACTAAATTTACGGACTACTAGATACTATTATATTTAATTATAGGCCATAGTTTATATCAGCTTTCTAGAACGAGTTTACCTAGATCCTAGGCATTAGGCTAAAGCTTTCTATAATATACTACCCCCAGATAGACGGCCAGATGGAGATTATAAACTAGTATTTAGACTAGAGACTCCAACCCTTTATTAACTACTTTTAAGACAACTAGGCCGAACTACTACCTCTAATAGACTACGCCTAGGCTACCCTACTCCATAACTCTATAGGATTTGCACCTATCCAGCTAGAAATAGGGTACTTACTATTACGGCGCTGGTGGAAAACGGTGGATTGTGGCGGATAATCGCAGATAGTTTCTTACTATTGCGGATAGTTTTTTACTGTTTTAGACAGTTATAGTTACGTAACCAGACAATCGTATAAAACCTTAAGCGGCGCTACCCTTCTTCTCTTTTCCTTTCTCTAGCTTTAGATCCTTGTTTATAAACAATCCAATTATATAGGCTTGTATACGTCCTTCTTACTATGCTTATACCTTAATTAACTAAGTCGCTAACATTATCCAAAGCTTATACTACTCTTTCTTCCTAAAAAGGAACTTAAATATATCTATAAGGATAGGATAGAACTAAAAGAACATAAATAAAACGCGAAACCTAAGAATAGAACACGCATGGACCAGAATCCCTAGAAAATAAACAAATACTAAAAATTACCTAAAACCCCTACTACCATGCCAAGAAATATAGTAGCTGGCAAAGCCGCTGCAGGACTAGTAAATACCTCTAATAGTAAAACAGTCGCCGTCTTAACCCCCTAGGAAGAGCTTACAGCAGCTAATGCCGAAATTAAACAGCTTTAAGAGCTGCTTAAAACTAGAGACACCCCTATACCTAGTAAGGAGTTATTAAACACCTAAAGACTTGCTATATCCTTAAGGCCCTAGCCTAACATACAGTATTAGCATCATTATGGTCCATGAAGGTTGCGGACCCCCTATTACTTACAGACGGAACTAACCCTATATTTAATAATTAGAAGCTTTAACTATAAAATAGGCTTAAAGTTAATACAGACCACTTCCCTACTACCTAAGCTAAAATGGCCTATGTCCTTAGCCGTACTGGCGGGGACGTATAGATATATCTACGTCCGAAATATGCCTAGGACTTGGCAGACTCCTTCCTCTCTAAAGAAGAGATAATTAACTACCTAACTTCTATTTATAAGGATCTCTTTAAGATGCAGAACGCCTACCTTAACTATAAAGGCCTAAATATAAAAATAATAGAGACCTTTTTGGCCTTCTAGACCTATTTTTTATACCTAGCCAGCTAGGCCTAAATCCCCTAGAAAGATCTACTACTAGACCTATTTAACAAGCTTACCTTAGGCCTATAGCAAGCTATACTGCCAGTCTTTACCACTATATAGACGCTAAAGAAACCAATGGACTGGTGCTTGGCTATTAATTAAGGCCTCTATTAAATTAAGGCCTATACTAAGCAGTATAAAGCTAGGAACCCTCTAAACCAGACCGTAAATAATATAAGAACAGCTAATAGTGCCCTAGTATAGGCCGTAACTCCTATAGCACTAACCGTTTAGCCTACTATTAATCTAGCAGCTAGTTACGCAGCTAGTTCTGCTATAGGCCTAGTATAGACTTAGCCTATATACAGCAACCCCTATAGGCAAGCCCTTAGTAATTAAGGAGCTTACTTTTTATATAGCCAAAAAGACTACTTTATAAAGGACTGCCTAATAGTGGCAAAGACAAACGAGGTCCTGTTAATTTAAAAAAAATAGCACAGAGTTAAAAAAAGAGAAACCCTAGAGGAAGACTCCTCTCTAGGGTTAAAAGGGATTAACATGTTATATATTAATCTAGGTTGGCTAGTTAGTGGAAGAAGCTACACTATCCCTTATACTTTATTCCATAATAGATATTAAGTTTTAACCTCTACTTTAGCTAACTTAGGAGCAAATGCCTTTACCTTAATTAATATAAAGTGCGCTGTAAAACTGGCTGACTTTTTAAATATGCCTCTAGAAGAACTGCCCAAGCCAATTCCTATTTATGGGTATAATAGACAGGTAGGACCACCTATTATAGCCATCTTGTGGATCTATCTCCGTGTTAACGGATAAAGGTAGTATAACGTCCCCTTCCTTATTATAGACCTTAGAAGCCATAATATAATCTTAGGAAGAAAATAGCTAGCCTATTTAGGCTTATAGCTCAATATATAAAATAGACGGCTTATTTAGCCTAAAACTATACCCCTAATACCCTCCTTTATAAAAGAAATTAGTATTATAATAGAGAACCTTGTTTGGCTATAAATAAACACCATTTACTAGGCTAACACTATATATAAGGACTAGGCTTTTAAAAAGGACGTATAGTTTAACCCGTAATAGATCTATATACTACGCCGCCCCTAAACTACCTATATTATACCATACGCACTAAAGATTTAAAAAGTTAGTAAAAAGCTAGTAGAGCTCCCTATAGGGAACTTAGGCCCTATATAGCTATAAAGAATAGCAAGGAGCATTAAATGCTATACTAAATATATAGACTGGAAGGACAACTTATAGAAAATGGAATGTGAGCTAAGGAAGATTATAAACCCTATACTGCAAAATACGGCCTAATAAAAGTCTATAAAGAAACTTACAGATCTTCCCCTAGTTAATATCTACTGTATTAGCGTTATAGGATTCTATTAGAACTTGGTTTAACCTAATACTATTACCTTTACCACTAGCTTATATAAAATTGATTAAATAATTAAGGAAAAGGAAGGTGAGCTTAGTGGATAGGAAAGTAAGCTTATAGACAAGGAGCTAGTAGAATAGAAACTACCCTATTAACACTAGAAATTCAGGAACATATTCTCTAATGCAGCGTCCAATATACTCCCGCCTTACTAACTGTATAATTACAAGATTAAGATTAAGCCAGATAAGGAAAACATACTTAGCTATAGCCCCCTTTGTTAGTAGTTTACTACTAAGTTATAGGCTACAAAGCAGTACCTTATTAATAACCTAAATAAGGGCTTTATTAAGCTAAGTTAAGCCCCTTTTAACTCGCCTATTCTCTTTACTAAAAAGCTAAATAGAGGACTTTGTTTCTATATAGACTGCCGCAAACTTAATAATATAACCCGTAAGGACCGCTACCCACTACCCCTACTTAATAAGACTTTAACCCAAATAAGTAGAGCTAAGATCTTTACTAAGCTTAATATCCGTTAGGCCTTTTACCGAATTAGAATAAACCCTAAATTAGAAGATCTTACTATATTTTAGACCTGTTACGGAATATATAAATATAAAGTACTTCCTTTTAGACTAACTAACGGATTGGCTACGTACTAGCAATACATAAATAATATACTCTTTGACTACCTTAATAACTTCTTATAACGGGACTAGCCTAGTTACAGTAGGAATGTCTTAGTGAAACAATCGACAGATAAATTCTAAAGCTTTAATTAAATTCTGCCAAATTCTGCCAACTTGATTGAATTCCACTAAATTCCACTAATGTAATAGAATTTAGTTAAAACCTGTTAAAACCCACGTGCGCTTATACCCACGCGTCTGCTACCAAGACTCCTAAATATTTAGTTATAAGCTTCCTATATTCTTTTCTCTTCTTTACGCAATGTCTTATTCTCTATAAGAGCTATATACCCTTAGGTTTAGATAGAATTTATATTATTCCTTTAAATCTTCCCTAAAGTCTCTTCGCGTCCTTATATTACGTTGCGTTAATATAACCACTATTAAAATAGCAAACGACCTTAAATCCCACGCGTTAACCACAAGTATTATAACCCTAGTTAGGGAATAGTTAACTATAATATAAGAAGCCTTTACGGATGCCTTAGCTTAGCAGTGGGCTACACTAGAAGCCCAGCATTAACAATTAATGGAAGTACTCTATAAAGAACTCTGTAACGTCCAAGCACCTATATTAAAGACCCCAACACCACCTATAAACGAAATTAACATAATGGTATCCAAGCCTGGCCCCTTAAACGCGAATATTAAACTAGTAATGGTAATACAACCCATATCTATAATAAATTTAATACCCACTATAAAATCTAAAAAGCTCCCTAATCCTCTAATATTTAATAGAAATTAAAATAACCTATGTCCCTTTATAACCAAGCTCCGTTTTAAACTTTTAACGAACTATAACTAATACCCTACTAAAGCTAGTAAGGTTAGCTATAAAATGTCTTAATTAAGCAAAGACGCTATATATACTATAGATCTATTCTTCTGTAATAACACCTTTATTAATTTTAAAATCTTTATCTCTCTGCTAGAATAAACGTATAATAACGCCAGTTGCAAACACATAGCTGTTACTAAACTTAAGAACCTATAATAACGGAACCAAGATTTTACTAGCTTCTTTTTAGAATTGTTAGGCCTTATTAGCAAGCTGTATTGGAATAAAGCCGCTAGAGTTGCTGCTCTTTAATAAGCTATTTTAAATAAGATTAGAGCCTAGTTAGTATGTAGAGAACTACTAAAAAACCTATCCAAATTTACTATAATATGTTAATAAATTAATAAGGACCTTTAATATAACAAACAGACTCGTTCTCTAAAACCAACTATACCTTATATTTAAACCCCTATAAAACCGGTATATACCCTAAAGCGCAACCCTTCTCTAAAACCTAAAAGCCCTATATACAACCCTATAGACCTTAATGCTACTTAATTTTATATACCCCTGGGAACTAATAAACAAAGAACTTAAGCTATAAATGGGGAATGCTTTAGATGTGGTAAAAAGGGACACATTTAAAGGAATTATTAAACTTACCCTTTTAAAAAGGTCCGCTATAGTTCCTCCCGGTCCTTAAATTATACTTACTCTATAAATTATACTTAGTTGCTATAAAGCATCTTACCTTTAGTTAACTTAGAAAACGAATTATCCTAAGGCTAAGTTACGCCTTAGAATAAAAAGTAGAAGAGTATAAGTGTCTAGGCTCTTCCAGTGCTAATATAGAGCATAACTCCCTTAATATACTTAGTAAAATTTAAATACTTAAAAAATAGAAGGAGGTATAAATCCTAATAGATAGCGGAGCCACTAGTATAGGTTTTATTAATATAAACTATACAAAAACTGAACGCCTAAATTTAAAGAAACTTAATAAGCCCTAAGGCCTATAAGGCTTTAATAGCAAACCCTTAATATATGGCAAAATAACGCACTACGCCCTAGTAAAAATGCGGATAAGTAAACACCTTAAATATATCTCCCTATTTATTACACCCTTAAAGTAATATAAAGTTATACTTAGACATAGATGGCTAAAGCAACATAACCCCTTAATTAGTTAGGTTAAAGAAACACTAAAGTTCTATACAACTTACTACTAAAGTTATTACTTAAAAAACCATTTACCCTATAAACACGCATATAACTATTTAAATTTAATATAATATAAATTGCCCTTACTATAAGCCATAAACTAAAATAATAAAGCTATAACCGCTAATAACGGTAAAGAATGCAAAGATATTACACTAAAACCTCTTAAATTTTATATAATATAAGCTGCACCCTTTATCTTATTAGCAAAAAGATAAGATTATAAAATCTTTACTATAACTATAGAAGATATTAAGAAAGTACTAGAAGCAAAATAGTATATTAATCCTTAACCTCTTGTACCTAAAGAGTACCATAACTTAATTAATAAGTTTAAAAAATAATTTATAGACTAATTAGCCCCATACTAAGATAAGCATAATTTTAAAATAGAACTTAAGCCTAGTATAACACTAAAGTCCAGTCCACTATATGGTATATTATAAGAAGAACTGCTTATAATATAACAATACCTTAACAAACATCTAGAAAAAGGTTTTATTTGCCCTAGTTAATCTCTATTTACCTTATCTATACTATTTATTAAAAATCTAGGAGGAGGCTTAAGATTCTATATTAATTATTAAGCTCTAAATATAATTATAATTTAAAAACAATACCTAATTCCCCTAATTTAAGAGACGCTTAACTATTTAGTAAAGATATAGTACTTTATAAAGCTTAATATAGTTACTACCTTTAATAAAATCTGTATATATAAAGGAGATAAGAAATATATAGCTTTTTATATATAATAGGGGCTCTTTAAATACCTAGTAATGCTATTTAGCGTAAACAACGGTCCTGGTATGTTTTAGTAATATATTAATAATATACTTTATAAATTCCTTAATATATTTATTACTGAGTATATTAACAATATCTTAATCTACTTATCCTTACTTTTTAAATATTAAAAATATATTAAAATGGTCCTTAAACGCTTATAAAATGCAGGCTTATAATATAATATTAAGAAATATAAGTTCTACGGGTCTAAAGTTATATACTTAGGCTTAATTATATCCCGCAACGGAATTAAAATGGACTCTAAGAAAGTCGCTATAATTAAGAACTAAAACAGCCCTAGTAATATATAAAATATTTAAGGATTTTTAAAATTCGCAAATTTCTATTAATAGTTTATTAACTACTTTTTAGAAATTACTTAGCCATTAATAAACCTAATAAAGAAGAATATAAAATTTAAATAGACCGCTATATGCAAACGAGCTTTTAATAACTTAAAATATTACTTTATAACTACTCTAATTCTTACCTAGAGCACCACAGGCGACTTATAGGCGCTAGGCAGGCAAGTCCCAAAAGGCGGGGAGATGGATTACAGGGTTTTCTCAAATAGAGTTTTCTCCCCATATATAAATAAGGAGTAGTCCGCGTGGGCCCAATAGGGATCCGAATCGGACGTTAAGCAATGAATATTATTATTAATTCTTACCTACTTTAACCCTAACCTTAAATATATTATTAAAATGGACTTATCTAATTATATATTAGAGGGAGTGTTATTATAATATAATATGTTGGGAATACAGGCAAGTTGCCGTCACGCGAGGCAAGTTGCCGTCACGTGTTGCCGCAGCACTAGCGTGGCGAGGAGCCTTAAGCTCCTTACCCTTCCTTAAGCAGGAGGGGGATATATAATCGAATAACATCATACTAGCTACAAACTGTAACTAGTATGATATTGTTTAATTATATATCCCCCTCCTGCTTAAGGAAGGGTGAGGAGCTTAAGGCTCCTCGCCACGCTAGTGCCGCGGCGACACGTGATGGCAACTTGCCTTACGTGACGGCAACTTGCCTCGCGTGACGGCAACTTGCCTGTATTCCCAATATAATAAAAATGGCGAGCTATATCTAGTAGCCTTTCTCTCTTAGAAACTCGCCCCTACTAAATTAAACTATAAGATATATAATAAGGAACTGCTTATAATTATTAAATGCTTTAAATAGTAGCGTCCCAAGCTTAAAGGATTATTATTTCTAATATATGTGTTAACAAACCATAAGAACCTATAGTACTTTATAACTATAAAATAATTAACGCAGTACTAAATTTATTGGGCTAAATACCTCTTATAATTCAACTTTAAAATTATATACTAACTAGGTAAACTTAACTAGAAGCCTAATATATTAATATAATAATTATAAGACCTACCTATAAACGCTTTAGATAAATAGATTATGAATTAATTATAGATCTTATTGCCCCCTAAACGCTTTAAAAAACTATATCCTATATTTTTAGATATAGAACTTAATAGAAATAAATTAAAAGTTAATAAATGGGAAATAAAAATTAATAAGCTAATAGAATATAAACATAAGAATAATATATAGATAATAGATGTAATAAAAGCGATTTAAATAGGAAAATGATAGTATAAGAATATTATACTCACTAAATACGAAATTTAAAACAATTAATTGTACTATTAATAGAAGATGGTAGTTCCGAATTCCAAACCTTTATAATTTAAGATACTTAATTTTATATATAACTCCCTAGTAGTAGGGCATCCTAGCTATATAAAGATTTATAAGATTGTCCAATAAGCATATTATTAGCCTATAATATATAACTATGTATAAAAATACGTTTAAGTATATAGAATATATGTATATAGAAAAACCTCTTATATAAAGAAATAAGGAGTACTTTAACCGCTACCAATTCCAATATAAAAATGGCATAATATCTTAATTAACTTTATAGTTAACTTGCCTAGCAGTAATAGGTTTATAAATATTATAGTAGTTATTAACCGCCTTATAAAAATGTAATTTATAATTCCCATAGACTTAATTAATGCGATATTAGTAGCCAAATATTTTGTTAAGCACGTTTTTAAGCTATATAGACTTCCTAACTTAATAATATCTAACTATAGAAGCTAGTTCATTTTAGACTTCTAGTAAGCTCTATATAAATAATTAAGTATTTAAACATAACTCTTAACTACATTTTATCTAGAGATAGATAGTTAAACTAAAATTGCAAACGCGATTATAAAATAATACCTATAAATATACTGCTTCTACCTGTAAAACAACTGGGAAAAATAGCTGCCTTTAGCTAAGTTTACTGCAAATAATATAATAAATGTATTAATAGGCGTAACGCTATTCTACGCGACCTACGGATAAGACCCTTAACTTGGATTTAAACTATAACCTAAAATTAATATAATAGGACCCACAATTAAACGGATCTAGTTAATTAATATATATAACTTCGCTAATTAAATAAAGCAGTTAACAGAACTATTATAAAGTAAATTAATATAATAATTATTTATTGCTTAATGTTTAATTTAGATCCCTATTAGGCCCACGCGGACTACTCCTTATTTATATATAGGGAGAAAACTCTATTTAAAAAAACCCCGTAATCCATCTCCCTGCCTTTTAGGACTTGCCTACTTAGCGCCTATAAGTCACCTATAGTGCTCTACTACCTTACTTTTTGACCTCCTTAGGAACTACTACTGCCGTAATAAGCCTACAGACGTACTAGTATCGCAAACTTAACTCTACTACTGTAGAGTTATTAGGGGCCGCCTAATACTCGCCCCTTTACCTTCTATTGCTATTTCCTTTACAACCCAGAACTGGTTTAGTATATTTTAGTTAATAAGCTACTAGGTAACCGCCTTAAGACCTTTTTATATTAAGAGTAGTAAGATATTCTTATAAAGGGAGCTCTTGCTGCACCTAGCCCAAAAGACCAAAGCTAACCAAAAGATCCCTAAAAACACCTAGAGAATCCCCCTAAGATATATGCATCGCAGGGGAGGCACACGTCGAATGACGGTGGTTTGTACTCGCGCGCGCCCGCCAGAACCACGCCTAGCAATGGCCCTCCACAATAAAGACGGGCGAATACCACACCACAAAGTAGAAATACCTCTATTAAGAAGGCATTTAACAAAATATAAAGCCTATTAGACGCGTCTAGTATCTAGAATTATAGGGGAGCAACCGTTAGCTATAATAAACTAACGTAGCTAGTAGAATAGCTCCGCTAGTCTAGTAAACCTTAGGCGCCCCTTTAGCAAACCCTTAATTAAATCCTCTAATAGCTAAATAAAATTAAAAATAAATAAAACCTTCCCTTATTAGTAAACCGCACCTAGGCCACTATAGCTGTGCTTCTATAGCATAGGGAACCTACCCCCCTTAAAATAACAACTGGGTATATAATTATAATATAACTAAATATAGAAAAAGTAGAGGGGCTTAGGGGATAGTTAGAAACAGAAGTCCTTATAAAAATCTATAAAAAGGTCCACAACGCTATTATAGTTCAACACCTTAGGAGTGGGGATATTAGAGTTACCCTAAAGGACTAATAGTTAAAGGAACGAGCTATAAGGGCAGGGGATAGGCTAGGAGAATATATTAGCATAAAAGTACTCTATAAGGATTACCTAGTTAAAGTCCTAGCGGTTCCTTTAAGCCTTAGGGTAGAAAAGGGACGCTAGGTAGATAATATAGCAATTATATAGGAGATAGTAAGATAAACAGAACACCTTATACCAGGACTTAAAATTACCTAAATCTAATAGCTTTAACAGGAAAATGTAAACTAAGTAAATAATGGGAACAATAAGAGGATATAAGGGTCGCTAAAAACTCGCTAGGGAGACGCTAGTTAAATACATAGCTCCCTTATTATTAGCATACTTACACCAAGAATGTAAAAACTCCTTATCTAAAAAGGAATAATTATAAATAGCCTTATATATAACACAAGGCTCTATAACCACAGACTACGCCTAGAATAGTGCTATTACTACGCATAATGGACATACCCAATCCACATGCACAGTATAGGTATGCTGCGGCCACTGTGCAGGCCTCTATAATATAAGATAGTACTTAAATTAAAACTAAATAAAATGCGTAAACTACCATTAAAGCACATATAAGGCGTAGGAGAGAGAAGACTATATTAAATACAGGAGATAGAAGGCAAGGGCTTAATAGCTGCGGGAGCAACTACACACTAGGTCATATAAGTGGAAACAATAGGCAATAAGCTAGGGGGACGCAGGTGCCTTCTTAGCGTTCCCTACCTTTAATACTAGGGGGCTAGGCCAGCTATCCCAAGCCTTAACGGGCCAGAAGCAACGCTATGTAATATTACCAGACCAAATAGGGATATAAGGGTTACAGGGGACATAAGGGAGAGGACGCCCCATAGGAAGGCCCCTATAAACAGCTACAGTAAGCTTAAGACTAGGATAATTAAGAATTAGACTTAGCGCGGTAAATATAACATTTGCAGCCAACCTATAAAGGGTATATAGCCAACCAGTGAGATTAGGGGAAGAACTGGAGATAATAATAAATTTAAATATAGAAGCGCTAGTAGGAATATAAAACACAGGAATAGAAAGCTCTATATAAAATAAGTAGCAACTAGGGTGTAAACACAAGAGATAGAAGTTCTAAAAATCCTAAAGAAAGCAGAAATAGAAGAAGTAAGAAACAAAGGAGAGACAAAGAACCCTCGCTAGGGGTCTACCACCTATCCATTATATAGTATAACTGCGGCAATACAAACCACCGTCTTGCAAGGCCCCTACTAAATAGTCTAGACCCAGAGAAACACTATATCCTTGCTATACAAGAACCATATTACAATACCTATATATAATTAATATACTGCAGGGTACACCACACATGCAACCTTACCAAAAGGTAGGGCCACACTTCAAAACTTACGCATACCCATCTTACCATCAAAAACAATCGATTTTCCAACTTTTAAGACTTAATTCCCACTGCCTAGCGAGCTAGAGGTGGATTTATTTGTCGTTTTACCCCCTTTCCCCCAACAGAAAATTCTTCTTAGGGGTGGTCCTAGCTTGTAAGCGAGGCACGGACAGGAACACCAAAACCATAAAATATAGAGGCTAGATTTTCTACTACCTTTTAGCCTAATCTCCCCAGAAATCTTCTAGTATGATTAGTAAGGAGAAAGGGCATAAGGATAGTAAAAACTAGAAAACCCCCCTATAAGACATACAATGCCAAGGCCTAATAGGTCTAAAAAAAAACCTATGAAGAGTCTATATTCACTTTTTCTCCCCCTTCTCCCCCTCCTGGCCTATTTAGGGCAGGAGAAAAAAGAGGACATCCTCAGTTTTCTGCTGAAAAAGATAACCAAAAACCTGCAAAAAAGACAATAAAACCAACAACTACCACGGATAGTACGGCTAGTATGCCTTCCTATTCCCATTCTCCCGGAGAATATCTAAACTTCGCTCTAAATAGCCTAACCCAGGCCTATAAAGGGCTAGAAGAAGAAGAAGAAGAAGAAAAAGAAGAAAAAGAAATAAAAGAACAAGTTAAACGGCTAATGTTCTATACACAAAGTATTCTATTGGGAGAAAATCCCTTTATACAAGAAAAAGAAGAAAAAGAAAAGAAAAGGCAAACGATGTCCTAAAAGGACTAGTAGAAGAAGTAAGAGCTCTCCGTAAGGAGGTAGCTCCTATTAAGGAAACTTATGCAGAGAGGCTAAAAAAGGACCTCCCTTCTTCGTCCTCACTACCCTCCTTACTACTACCACCTTCTATACCTTCTCCTTCTAGTAGAAGTTCTACGCCTACTAGGAGCAAGAAAAAGCAGCTACAAGAAAGAAAGCTAGTCTTAGTTACTGACGAAAAGGACCAACCTTTAGATACCTTCTCTATACGGAACAAAGTCAACTAACTATTTGTATTAAAACTATAAGTAGAAAAACCAGTACTAGCGTCTATAGCTAGAACTAAAGGAAAATAAAATATTCTCCTTATAACTATAGAAGAGTATAATGCAGATTTCCTAGTTAAATATAAGGATATCTAGTATAACTGCTTTACCTTCCAAAGAGAACAAAAACTAGAACCTTGGGTTTAAGTTATAGCCCATGGGGTTCCTACCCTACCCTTTTTAGGAGAAGGAGGCTCTAAGCTTCTGAAAGAAGAAATTGAGACCTTTAATCCTATAAGGATACAAGGACTACCTAGATGGATCTTATCTAGTGTAAAAAGACACGATCTACAAACCAGATTTGGCTCTATAGTTTTTACTGTAGAGAGCGAAGAGAAAAGATAAGAAATCCTCAAACAAAAAGAAATATCAATCGCGGGTACAGCTACTAAGGTAGTAAAATACCTAGATGTCTCTTTTACTACGCAGTGTACTAGCTGTCAAAAATTTGGCCATATAGGAGACAGATGCTCTACTAGAGCCTGTAGATACTGTGCGGCTGCATATCTATCTAAAGACCACTCCTGTTCCACCTGTACAATAACAGGCAAGCCTTGTCAACATACTACCCCTCTTTGCATTAATTATAAAGGAAATCACTTTGCTAATAGTAAAGACTGTAAGATACTTAAAGCAGCTAAACTAGTACGCAGTACTAGCTTAGAAGGTATGGAAGAATAGACAAAACATAGGATTCTAGAAGAAGGCAACTTCTACTAGGCTCTTAAAGAGATATTAGAGAGCAAAAGAACAGAAATAAATTGCAAAAGGATAGGGTTAGGTTTCAGAATTTCTTATAGTTTTTCTTACCATTTTCTCATTTTCAGTAGCTGTAGCAACTTAGTATTTTACTAGGGAGCTGTAAATCCTTAGGGATTTATAAACTACTAGGATATAGCTACTAGTACATATTAAGCTGCCTAAAAAGGATTCATGTATATAGAACTATAGCGCCATAGCCTAGAGGCTGCATGCGCAGTATTGTACGTAGTATAATACAACGGATAAAAAAAATAAAATAAAATAAAAAGGAATGGTTTCTCTTCTAACTGTTACGGAGTAGGCACGAGCCGGGATACAATGCACTAAACGAGGTAGTAATTGAGAAGGCTACGTACACGTAACTATGCGTGGTTGATACAAAGACATTAGATGAAGAAGAAGAGTCTTCGTGTGCCAGGTACGGGTATAAATAGGGGCTGTAGGGGAACGTGCGTAGGTGTCTCGGGACGAACGTGAGCACGGGTCAAGAACGTCAAAGACGCGCAGAGACGTGAGAACGAGTGAGTCCCGTGACACTAACAGAGAGGGAAACAACTCTAAATACCTTGGTAGGTGTTTCTTTTAGGTCCCCCTTAGGTAACTCGTTCTTTAGTAATCCTTCTTTATTAATACTACCTAACCTATTTTCTTTTAATACTCCTATACCTTTCTTATAGCGTTCTTTAAATTATCTAGTAGCTCCTAGGTAGTCTTATTATAGCCTATCTACTTTACTTTATACTATATTTTATTATTAATATCCTTATAACTAATAATTTTTAAAACTTCCTATTTATCTTCCTTTTAACCTCTATATATATCTGCTTTATAGACTAGTGGCTTAATATTTCCGTATACTGGCTCTAGTATTATAATATGCTATATAGGGTAGATCTTTATTTTCTCTAGTAAGTTAAGTCTATACATAACTTCTAAGATCTTTGCCTTAACTATAAATGGTCCTAGTCTAATATAGTCCAACTTTTTGCTTAGTTGTCAACTCTTAAAATTTTTATATAGTAGCCACACTTTATCCCCCTCCTTAAGATCTGGTCCCTTAGATCTCTTAGCATTATAGTACCTTTTTATTCTTGCTTATACTAGTTTAGCTATTTCTTTAAGGTAATTATAAAGATTTATTAAGTTCTCTATTCTTTCTTTAGCTGTGCTACTTATTTTCTTTACTTATTACGGCAATAACAATATTCTTAGCTTATATCCGTAATTCGCCTTAAAAGGTAATATATCTATCCCTTCCTATAGTATTGTATTATATATAAACTGTATAACTAGTAATAATAATACCCAATTATTCTGTGCATAATTAATATAATACCTTAGATACTATTTCAACGTTTAGTTTAGTCTCTCTATTTATCCATCTATTTATAGGTGATATACTATTAACGTTACTGCTTAAACCCCTTGCTCTACTAAGAATACCTCCTAAAATACTGCTATAAATTTTAGATCTCTATCCGATATAATTTTGCTTAGTGCTCTATATCTTACAAACACTTCCTTAATATAGATTTTAGCTATATCTTCCGCTAATATTTCTTCTATGTATGCTATAAAGTAGCCCTACTTAGTTAACTTGTCTACTATTACTAAGATTACGTTATAATCTTATCCAGTAATAGGATCTTTTAACTTTAGTAACTTTATAATAAAGTCCTATAATATAACCTCCTATAGTCTCTTTGGTGTTTTAATAGGTTATAGCCCTCTATATAGCTTATACCTCGTTAGTTTATTTCTTTAGCAATCTAGATATTCCTTTATAACTTGTCTTGCTAGTCCCTAAATTCCTTAAATAATATATTCCTCTTAAAGTCTTAACACTAGGCCTATAGCTCTATTATGTCCCTATATTATTCCCTTATGGAATTCTTTAATAAACTCCTCTGCAATACTCTTTGGTATATACATAGCTTCTTAGTTCTTATACTGCTCTAAGTCTAGATCCTCACTTTATACTTCTTAGATCTTCTGCGACCATATACTCTCTAGTATCTTATAGGTCTAACTTTCTTCTCTAGTTACTGCAATTTTAGGATAATTATACCTGATCAGTCCATCTTCGTCTTTGCGTAACATTACCCCTAATAGCTTTTCTTTATTCCATAACTCTGCCTTTCTACTAAGTATATCTGCTTGTGTATTTTCAGTTCCTTTAGTATACTAAATTTTAAAATAATACTCTGTAAGCATCTCTGCCTATCTAACTTATTTATAATTAAGTTCTTTTGTTATTAGGAACCCCATTAGGTTCTTATAGTCCATTTTAACTATAAATGGTTTTTCTATGCCTTGCAAGAATGCTCTCTATTCCTTAAGTGCTGCAACTATACCTAGCAACACCTTATTGTAGATATCGTAGTTTAGTTCTACTAGTATTATCTTCTGACTATAGTACGCTACTAGATGTTATGCATCTCTATACTTCTATAGCAAGCATACTCCTAGCGTAAAGTCTAATGCGTCTATTTCCACAACCGTATCTAACTTTAGTTGGTAGATTTTAAGGATTAAATCTTGGGTAAACAACTCCTTAAGTTCTTAAAACAGCTTCTCTTACTTACTGCCCTATATCTATAGTTCCTCCTTTTTTATAAGTCTAGTAAATAGCTTAATACTCTTTAACCATTGTGCTATAAACCTTCTATAGTAGTTGCAAAACCCTAAAAATAATCTTAACTGTATAACATTCTCTAGTTCTTACTAACTTACTATAGCTTTAACTTTCTTTAGGTCTATACTGATTTTTCCTAGCTTAATAATAAATCCTATAAAATCGGTCTTCCTGGTAAAGAACTTGCATTTCTTAATTTCTACTAGCATCTTTTCTTCTTATAGTCTCTTTAAGACCCACTTAATATGTTCTCTATGTTCTTATTTACTTATTAAGTAGATAATAATGTTGTTAAGGTATACTATAATAAACTTATTAAGGTGTTCTCCTAATATACTATTAATTCTTTTCTAAAACATTACTAGTGCGTTTATAAGCCTAAACTGCATAATTAATAGCTTATACAGTCCTTCCTTTAACCTAAAGGCTGCCTTCTATTTATCTCCTTTCTTAATTCTAATCTAATAGTACGCCTATCTTAGATCTATCTTTATAAAGATTTTTGCATTGCCTATCCTGTCTTAGATTTCGCTAATTAAGGGTAAAGGATACCTATCCTTTCTAGTAATGCTGTTTAACTATCTATAGTTAATACACATTCTAAGTTTTCCGTTTTTCTTTAGGATAAACAACACTAGATATTCTACTGATAACTATAACGGTCTAATGTAACCCTTTTATAAGTTTTCCTAGATAAACTCCTTAAGCGCTACTAACTTGGTTTTAGTAAGCTTATAGATTAGAAAGAACTTTAGACTTATTCCTAGTTCCAACTCTATTTTATAGTTGCATACTATAAATTCTAACAGCTTTTTACTTTCTAGGCTCTATAGCCTTTTACTATACTTATAGTATCTCTTTAATATATAACTTAAGCCTCGCTTAGTCTCTTTATATATTACTCTAACCTAGTACTATACTATCTTAGTTTATTATCGCATCTTATATTATTATGTATGCTTAATATTAACTTGTCCTATAACCCAATTAATCCTTAGATTATATTCCTATAACTAAGGCATTCCTAGTATTGCCTTATCCTTTCCTAATAATAGGATATTAAAAGACATCTCTATACTTCTTTCTTTAATAGTTAACTAAATAGGTCCTGTTTTAAGATTAATAATGCCTCCTCTATAGGCTATTGGATCTCCTAAAATCGTTATTAATAGGTATAGGTATTCTTTCTATCTATATAGTAACCCCATCCTTTTAACTGCTATTAGTAATATATAGTTCCTTATTACTCCACTATCCACTAACGCTTTAAACTTTTAATCTTGCCAACTAACTTGTAAATTTAGGTGTTAACCTGTAACTCCTTTAAGGGTTTAAGGCTCTACCACTAGCTTCTTCTAGTCCTATAGGCCTCCGCTTTTCCTAACTATTAACTATTAGATCTTAACTATACTTAGTCCTTCTATAGCCAATACTTAGTTCACTTCTTTTCTTTAATATACTATAGATAAGTATTCTCTAGGCACTTCCACCACTATTATCCATCTAGGTATTCTTCTATAAGGAATCTTCTAGGTTAAAGTATTAAGTCTCCTAGCTCTTAAACTTCTACTAGGTGCTAACTATGTATATACTTAGCATCTCTATACCATTTTTCGTCTATTATCCAGTATATTCTTATTAGATACTTACGGTACTTGTCCTTTAGTATCCTATGTATATTATATATATCATCTATATATGCAATCCATACCAACATGTAATATGCTAGGTGCTTTAGGTTAACTCTTAGTTTGTCTTTATCCTTAAGTTTAAACCTCTCCTATATTAATCTAATCACTACTATATTATTTACTGGTACTAATATCCGCATTATTTCTCTCTAGTTTATAGTTTGTTCCTTTAGATCCTTTAATATTATAACTAATACTCCCTTAATATAACCTATCTATTTCTCTAACATTAGCTAGTTTGGTATAACTTTCTTGTCTAACCATATACAAAAGTCTTCCCACTTATTATTTCCTTACTATTGGTACCACTTTTGGTAAAGCTCTATAAGTGTATACAATCTATTTGTAAGGAAGTATCTCTTTATTACTGTATTGTTATAACCTTTAGTATATCTTTCTACGAATTTAGTTGGAATCCCTAGATCCTCTTTTTATTCCAGTTTATTTAACTACTTAGCTCTTAGCGTTCCTACTCTTAACCTATTTATAACTTTTTATACTAGTGCTCTATCCCTTATATATCCTAGTATAGCTAATCTCTAGTCTAGCTTCTATTCTTACCACATAATAATTTATTGCCTAAACTTATCCATATTTTCTTTTAGCTTTTTTCTTCTAAAAGGATCTTTAAAGTCGTCTTGCTTCTTAATCATTGTATTAACTTTTTAACCTTTAGGCTAAACACCGCGTTTACCTAGAATTACTATAGACCTTATTTATTCTTTAAAATCTTAGCTCCTTAGGAATCTTCGTCCCGTGCTTATTTATTTATCTATAAACTAAGCTGCTGCCCTTTCCTATCAGTTTTTATCCATTATAGGTTCTTAGGTATATCTTATCTCTTCTTAAGAATCTTAAGTCTATGGCCTTTTGCCTTTATTAGGTAGTAAGCTAGCACTAGTAGTTGTCTGCTTGCTTAATTATCTTTAGATATTGCTCCTTCCATCTTATAAAGTAATAGATGCTATATCTAACGGTGTTGTGATACCCATTACTAAACCGTATTTTATGGTGGTCTCAGTTTCTACTTCTGTTATGTTATTAAGGTTTAAGTGCCCCTAGCTAGCCTCTTATTCTTCCTTATCACTACTAATTAATAAGTACTCTAACTCTATTATTATGGTTGCTAATCTTTATCCGTATATTACTGTAATATCTTAATCTAGCTTATAGAGTCGACCTTATTCTTCGTCTAACTCTTTAGTTCCGTTAAGTCCTCTTAACTCTGGCTCTTATAGCTAATAGCTTACGCCATACTTAGCGTCCTTATAAATTTAGCATGCGTTATTATAACAAAACGCGAAATATTTAATTAAGTATTCCTTAGTACCCTATAACCTCTTTATTACTAGTTCTAGTTCTTCTTACTTAGTTCCCTTTACTATATAGTTACTCTAACTACCTTTACAGTCTCTAGCATAGTAATCTTATTTTCCGCAATTTATATAAGCTCCTAATTTAAACCAATCTTCTTATTATAGAGTCCGCCTAAACACCTTCTGTTAATAAGATCCCTGGTTTAGCCTCTACTCCTTAGTCCTATAATTACTTAATCTTTAACCTTTAGGTTTCTATAGTTTCTTATTCTATCTCTTGGATTCTTTAATGCCGCTTACGTCTATTAGCTCTGGTCCACCGTTCCATAGTTTTTAACTCTATATCTATTAATGCGTACTCTGCGCCTTATACAACTATAGAACTCTATCTTACCCTTTTTTAGCTTATTCCCTCTAATAGATCCTATTATTAATCTTTATTAACTAATCTATTAACTTTCTTAGAGTTTCCACATCTTTTATTAGAATAATCACGTCCTAGACTTTAGCCTTAAGTCCTTGTTTATACTATGCTATAAGCGCCCTATTGTTCTACTTAATCTACATTACAAGTATCTAAAACTGTGTTATATACTTAATTGCTAAAGTGCGTTATACTAAGTTCTAAAGTTTTCTTTCTGCAGTAGTTGTTGCTTCTAGGTCTCTAAATATCTATATTAACCTTTCTAAGAACCCTTTCCAGTTAGCAAATATATACTATACTTCTTAATTAGTAGTTGTTATTCTATTTAGTTGGATTTTAGTAAGGTAAAGTTTAAATTACTTAAGTGCTCTTCTGGTTAAGAACAATCCCGTATACACTACTTGGTCCATAGGTATTGCTAACTTTACTCCCTCCTATATAACCTTAAAGTGCATTTATATAAGGAATCCTTTAAGTTTTAACTTCTCCCCTAAGAATGGTTTAATAGATAGTAGCTTAATCTTAGCTGCTTTAATTCTATTAAGTCTTTCTTTAAGTATTTAATTGTCACGGCACTGTCCTGACGCGTACTATCTCGTACTGTCTCATACTATCTCGTACTGTTTCCTACTATTAGCTGGCTCACCACTAGCGCCTTGGCGGCTGCCACTACTATTTGTATACGATACCCCCTTTTACCTCCTTCTCCTCTTTATACTATAATGTAGTTATTCAGCCTATTAGCATTATAGCACTGTAACAGTTTGTGGTATCTCCTCTTACGCCCCGTCGCGATCTTTATTTTCCCTAGTCCACTGTCTCTGTTTTCCCAGTATAATCGCAACCTGACGCGACTAATAACACCATACCACAGTCACAGACAATCTCAGTACAGTCCTAAACAATCTTAATATTGTCCTAGATAATCTTAGCATCACAGCCAGCCTTATAAATTTTAATTACCCTGCCTAGATCCCCTGAAATGGGTGACTAGAATACCCCATCGGCGAATACACGCGAAGTGCTCGCCCGCCTCTTTAATACCTCCTATACTAACATTGCCTAGGCAATCAGGAGTGGTCTAGAGTACCCTAAGAACCTTAATATAGCAGGAACATTTCAGCACCTCTCTATATATATAACCTTTTTAACTAGCGTCAAGAGCGGTCTCCAAACAGTCTACAATAAAGGCCGGACTATAAAGTCCTAACTTAAAGAAGCTTAGCATAGAATTAACTCCCTTAAGACACTTAAACTACGTATAAAGCAATATAAATAGCAAGCTTCGGTATATAATGAGACTATACAAAGCCTAAGCTCTTAGATTACTATACTTACCTAAACCATTGCTAATAAGAATACCGCTACTAGCTCTCTTCCCCTAGCTAAGCCCTATAGAAAAAAGCGTAAAGCAAAAGACCCTACCCTATTTAATAGTGAGGGATTGCCAACTAAAAAGCAAGAAAATTTTAAAATATAGGAAATAAAGATCTAAGGCGTTTTCCATAGAGATGCAAAGTGCTTTAAGACCCTAATAGACAAAGTCCTCTATATGTTAAACATGCTAATAGATAAGGCTTATAACTATATTAAGCATGGCCTTAATATGCTACGCATATACCCAAACAACCTAAGCAAATGGGCCTTCTCTAACTAAGAGTCTATGTTTACATACATAAAGAAGCACTATAAGACTATAGATACAACCCAAGTGGCTAAGAATAAATTAGACACCTTAAGCCAAGGCAAGCGTAATTACTAGTCCTAGAAAGCAGAGCTTAACGAGTTAATAATTAAAGCAAATAAGACTAAGGAACAAAAGGTGGATCTACTTAGGAAGAATATTTTGTCTAAGATAAAGGACTTAGCCCTTACCCTTAGCCGCAAAATCAACAATGCTAACTACAAGGGCTAGAGTAAGTAAATGGACGTGTTTGCCTATAACCTATAGAACTACGCCTACTACACTAAGCTAAATACCGCTAAGCTAAGTACCACTAGCGGCTATTAACCTATACTACCTAATAACAATACCTTAGCACTAGCACTATAGAATAACCTAATAGACCTTAATGCCGTTAAATTTAGTGGTAGTAGTAATAGCCTCCCTAACAACATCTAAAGACATTATATAGATAACAGACTCTGCCTGGCATATGGTTAACCTAGCTACTGGAAAGATACTTACAACCCTAAAACAAACCTAAATCCCCTTCTAATGCTACCACGCCAACCCCTTCCTAGCCGCGGCGGATTCTTTAGTAGAGGGATTAGTAACCAAAGCAACAACCACAGATAGGGATATAGGTTTGGACACAGAGACCCACCCCCACAATTCCCTTCCCTAATATAGCCCTAGCCAATAGTTCTATATATAAACTACGGACAAGTGCTCCGTGCTGCTATTAACTATAAGACCGGCTATATCCTTAGCGAAGTACCCCCTAGCATATATATACCGTCGGAGACTAATACATTAGGATATACTAGCTAAAACTATAATTACTAGCCAAGCCCTACAATCCAGTTATTAAAAGATTAACCCTTGGACTAAGTTGCCTCTAAGGGTTAGAACTATATAGGGAGGAGGAAAAAAGGATTAGATTTATACTACTAAATTAGTTAGACCTTATTCTAAGCCAGCTACTACTTAACCTTAGAATAGCAAATAATAATAGGAATGCTATCCTTATTCAGACCTACCTCTCCTTACTACGTAACCCACTCCTATAAGTCTTTATTAAAATAGTAAGCCTTATTAATAGTAATAGTATAGCACTAGCGTTTGCAGACGAAGACTTGCTTATAAAAAAGCACAATATTATAATAAAAAGACTCCTAGTCCTAAAACCACTCCGCCTTGCTAATGGACTCCTATCTAGCTTTATTACCCACTACTTTACAGTAAGAATAACAATTAGCCACTATATAAAATCCATACTCTTCTACATCATAAAGTTATCACCCTTAACACTAGTAATTCTTAGAATGCCCTAGCTTAAAAAGCATAACCTAAAACTAGACTTCCCTACTCTAGAGCTTAAGTTTAACTCCAATTACTATACCTACAACTGTCTTCTATAGTATATTCCTAACTATAACTAAGTAGTACCACGCAGACGCATTACACGGCTAACGCTTAGATACCATCAGCCGATAGTAAAAAAGGTGCCTAATACTAGTAAGCCAATATATATAGTAAATAAAGCAGAGATTCTGGAAGACTAGGCTACTACCCTATTTCTAAAAAAATAAACACCGCCAGAACTATAAGTCCCCCATATATACCCGCTCAACCTAGGTCAGCCAATAAGACACCTAACTTTAAGTTACCTACTGTACGTATATATAACCGTATATATAATAGCCAAGGGCATTATAGCTAAGACTAAAACCAGAGCAATTAAGACCTCCCCCCCACAACGCCCAACCTTATATCCGTCTCCCACGCGTACCGTATAAGGCCGCCGCCTTATTTCCGCCCCCCTAGGCAAACCAAGCCATGCTAGCCTAGCTATAGCACCAGAGAACTAGACACGCCCTAACCTAGACAACATTAAATACACTTATACCGTTAATTTTACCCAGTTCTGTAAATAAAAAGGCGTAAAGGTAATAAGGATCTATATAGCGGAGCTAGTAGAACTAGTTAAACAAGAAGAACACTAATAGCTACTTAAGGAGCTACCTATAGGCCTAATAAAAGTACCAAACCTATTAGAAAGATCTTTCTACCAGCTAATAGAAAGCAACTATATAATAGAGAAAGCCTATAAAGCGCTACCCCCTTATTTCCATAACTTCCTTAAGATAAACCTAAAAACTAAGTCCAAGTTTCTACGCTAGAAGATAGTTAATACTAATATTAAGAAATTCCTAAAAGGCAAACCAGGATTAACCTATAAGGATATTTTATAACGCTTACTAAAAGAGCTTTACAAATATATTAAACACTTCCTCCCTAAGAATGTAGATAAGCTGCCCCCTTACCAACTATAAGACCATAAAATTAAGATTATATCAGGAAAGCAGGCCCCATACTATAAAAATAGAATACTCTTACCCGCTAAACTTAGCTGTGTAAAGAAGTGGATTAATAAGATACTGGATAAGGGTTTTATCTATAAATTAACTTTACTAGCTGCCGTACCACTCCTCCTTACAGCAAAACCTGGCGGTGGTATATAAATTTGCTATAACTACTAAGGCCTAAACACAGTTACTATTAAGAACCAATACCCACTGCTACTAGTCCGCGAGACACTTAACGCACTCTGTAGTACTAAGTACTTTACTAAGCTTAACATAATTACTGCGTTTAACCGGATCCGGATCGCGGAAGGCCATAAGTGGCTTACAGCATTTATTACCCGGTTTGGACTCTATAAGATGCTAGTTATACTATTTAGTCTCTATAACGCGCCCGCCATATTTTAAAACTATATTAACTATATTTTACACAACGCCCTTAACAACTACTGCACTATGTATTTTAATAATGTCCTTGTCTTCTTAAAAACACGCGCCAAGTACATAAAATACGTAAATAAAATTATCTAGAGACTTAGTAATGCTGGACTCCAGATTAACATTGATAAGTCTAAGTTTTATGCTACCAAAACAAAATACCTTAGCTTAATTATCTTAACTAATAGTATAACTATGGACCCTAAGAAGGTGTAGGCCTTATAGGAATAGAAGGACCCGACGTTAGTTAAAGAACTACAGCAATTTCTTAGCTTTACGAACTTCTACCAATAATTCATTTAAGGCTATTCCAAGGTAGTTAAGCCCATAACTAGGCTACTTAAAAAGAGCATTAGCTAGTTATAGGGCCCTAATTAAGCACAGGCATTCTAGACCCTAAAAACAGCGTTTACTATAGCACCGGTCCTAGCGTATTACAACTATACAAAAAAGACTATAGTAGAGATAGATGCCTCAAACTAGGTATCAGGTGGAGTGCTCTATTAAGCTAACAAAAGTAACAAGCTTAAGCTAGTCGCATTCTTCTCTGCTAAGCACTTAGCCCCTAAATACAACTATAAAATATACAATAAGGAGCTCCTAGCAATTATAAAGGTACTAGAAGAATAGCGTCCCAAACTATAAGGAACTAAGCAGCTATTTAAAATTATTACGGACTATAAGAACCTCTAGACCTTTATAATAATAAAACAACTAAACCAGTATTAAGTCCGCTGGGCTAAGTTCCTTTCCCAATTTAACTTTATTATTACCTATAGGCCTAGCACTAAAGCTATAATCCCGGACGCTCTTAACTGCCTCCTAGGTATTATACCTGCTAATGCTAATAATAAACGTCTATAATACTAAGACCGCGTTGTCTTACTACCAAAGAAAGTTAACCCTACTATCCTAGAAGAACTACTAAGCGAATCCCAAGACCAGAGCATTAAAGACTTTATTATAGTAATAGACCTAAAGCCTAAGAAAAAAACCCTTAAGGAGCTTATTAAGAATGCTTATAAAGAGAATAAACTTACTAAGAATATATTAGCTGCGCTACGCGAACAGAAAGACTATAAAGCACGCCGTTGGCCTAAGCAGATTAGGAAGCTGCTCCGCTATAATAAATCCAAATATTTAATTATTAATGGCCTAATCTACTATAGGAATCGAGTATTTGTCCCTAATTTACCTAAACTCTAACTAAAAGTTATATACCGCATACATAGTTTAGGCCCTGTGGGTTATCTAGGCCACATTAAGACACTAGACCTCCTTAATCAAATATATTAGTAGCCAGGTATTTTATAGTTTACAGCTACCTTTGTAAAAGACTGCGCTCTTTACTTCTATATAAAGACCCCACGCTTAGCACCGCCCGGTTTTCTAAAACCACTAGAACTACTAGTCCGCCCATAAACCGATATCTCTATTAACCACGTTGTTAACTTGCCTAAATGCCTTCGTAACGGCAAAACATACAGACATATTTTTGTTGTTGTTAACCGCCTAATAAAGATAAGACACTTTATTCCTATTACTAGCCTAGATACTAAGGAGCTCATTAAAGCATTTATCTATACTATCTATAAGTTACACGGCGCTCCAAATACCATTATTTCTAATAGAGGCTCTTTATTCGTTTCTGACTTCTAGCGTCGCCTAAACTAGCGCCTAAAGGTAACCCTAAGCCCTAGCTCCGCATGGCACCCTAAAATAGATAGTTAAACCAAGATTGTTAATACAGTAATAAATAAGTACCTACACGCCTTTATAAGCTTTACCTAAGATAACTAGGTAGATTAGCTCCCCCTTATTAAGTTTGCTATAAATAACTAGGTTAATAAGACTACGGGAATCTTACCGTTTTTTACCAACTATGGCTATAACCCACATCTAGGCGTTAAACTAGTAGGCCCCTAACTATTAGCCCTGTCTGTATATACAAAGAAGGAGTACCTATAAGCTAATACTATTGCTAACCACTTTAAGCGCATCTTAACCCAGCTTAAAGCCCTAGCTTATATCTCCTAGCGACAATATAAAGATAACGCTAATATAAAATAAGACGAAGGTATAATATTTAAAAAGGATAATATAGTTATGGTTAGCCTTAAAAATATAAAGACTAACCGGCCTAAGAGGAAGTGAGATAATAACTAGGATGGACCCTAGCCCGTCCTAGCTGCCTATAGAGGAGCAGTTGTAGTTAACCTCCCGGACTATATCTGTGTTAATAAGTCTTTCTATACTTTAAAAGTCCGCCTCTGGTTCCCTAAAGAGATCTCTAGTTAAGCACACATTAATAAAGAGGAACGTCGTAATATTATAGGTAAAATAGCCGAAAGGGATAACAACGGCAATATTACAGATAAGTAGGAATTTAAAAAGATCCTTAATGTATATAATAAACAAATAGACGAGCATGGCTTAACATACTGTATTAAATGGAAATATTATAACGAGAAAACCTAGGAACCCAAAAAATCCCTAAAAGGGTGCAAGCGCGCACTACTAAAGTTCTACAAACAACACCCTAAGAAGCTAGGACCCCTAGACTGGGCACAAGATAAGGGAGAGCCACGCTAAGGCCATAGCCAACCACAAAGATAATTTATGGTGGTTAAGATCTTATAGAACTTTAACCGCCGGTTAAAGTTGTCTAATTAATTTTCCATGCCCGGTATAGAAAATCGCTATTAGCTCGGTTAAGGGCGGTAAGTGGAAGTAACATCTTTATAACAAAAATAGGTTACTTATTCAGTTTAGGGACCAAACCTTCTAGGGAGGGGAGTACTATTATGGCACTGTCCTAACGCGTACTGTCTTGTACTATCTTATACTATCTTATACTGTCTCATACTGTTTCCTACTATTGGCTAGCCCACTACTAGCGCCTTGGCGGCTGCCACTACTATTTGTATATAATACCCCCTTTTACCTCCTTCTCCTCTTTATACCATAATGTAGTTATTCAGCCTATTAGCATTATAGCACTGTGACATTAATTATTGTCTGTTATTCGATTAACTATTTCCTATAACTATCCTACTGTAACTAGCTACGAATCTATATCCACTATACTAGTATCCCCTCCTAATCCTAAGGTCGTAGCTACTATAGATAGTGTCGTAACTAGTGCCTTTAACGGCATCGTGACTAGTATTTTCGGTAGTATATTATTCGACTTTATTAATACTATAACTAAGTAGTAAATATATAATAAAGCCTTATAGGAAACACTACGGTAGACTTACTAATAGGCTAGGTATATAGGTAAACAGGAAATTAACAATATAATAAGTATAAATAATAACCGGTGGAGTAGTTGCCTAATAGATTAACTCTAATTATATTCTAAGATTTACTATAAGGAAAGGAACTATCTAGGTAGGGACTATAGTCCTTTAAATACACATCCGTACTTTTAAGAAAGTTATTACTCTATCTACTCTATATACTTTATCTACTCTATTATAGATTATATAGATCCTATAGATTATATAGATTATATTATATAACCTTGGTTACTATTTCTCGTTATATAGTTCTACCAGCTCTATCTTAAACCGTGCTTATATTAACTAACTAGCTTCCTCCAACTCTTCTCTAAGTAGTTATAGCATTATACTTAAAGCGTCCATAACACTTTTAGCCATAAATTTAAGGTGTTAAATTTAAGGTAACTAACCCTAGGCTCCTATTATATTAATTTATTTAACTAAGAAGTCCTCCTTAATAACTAAGAGCTTTTAAAGCTTTTAGTAATACTCCTTACTTAATTAGCGGCCGTTATAATAATAGTAAATAGAAGAAGGTGTAACGGGACTAGCCCAGTTATAGTAGGAATGTCTCGGTGAAACACTCGACAGATGAATTCCGACGCTTTGATTAAATTCTGCCAAATTCTGCCAAGTCGATCAAATTCTGCCAAATTCCGCCGACTCGATCGAATTCCACCAAATTCCACTGACGTGATGGAATTTGGTCGAAACCTGTCGAAACCCGCGTGCGTACGTGCCCACGCGTCTGCTGCCAAGACTCCCGAATATTTAGTTACAAGCTTCCTATGTTCCTTTCTCTTCTTTACGCAACGTCTTGTACTCTGCAAGAGCTATATACCCATAGATTTAGATAGAATTTATATTGTTCCTTCGAATCTTCCCCGAAGCCTCTTCGCGCCCTCATAGAAGGTAATAGACCGTATATTCAGGCAAGTAAACGGCTAGATTGATTAGGATTGGCTTCCAATAATTAAAGAACAATTTACATTCGATCTTCTTGGTCAAGTAATAGCAATTAAGAGGTAGTAGAGGACATAGGAGTGGTGTAGTGAAGGAGTATTGTGATGTTTTAATTTTTTATTTTCGTAGGAGGCCCGTGCACTGTCTTAGGTAGGTAGCTGTCTTGTCTAGGTAGCTAAGACGTTACACGCCAAGACATGGCCTGCAATTCTCGCTTGTATTAAACCGTATTGAAAATTTAGCTAGTTATAGTATTATATAGTGGTCGCTGCCCAAAGTTTTTGCACCTTCCTAATTAGGAAGTTGTGCGACTGCGCACGCACAATCACGGGTGCGTAGCTATCAGCCTATCCCACGTAAATTTAGTCACGATCTCGCTATAAATGCGTAATTTCTAGCACTGCTACGTAAGCTGCAATACCGGCTACGTAAATTATAGCACTAATAAATTTTAATAAATTGTAAGTTATAATAGCTACTTTAATACTATTAATTATACAATAATTTTAATTTAGAATTTATATAATGCCTATAAAATTAAATATAAAAATATACTAATATTTATTTAATAATATACTAATAAAGTTAGTAAGTTAACTTCCTAATTAGGAAGGTGTAAAAACTTTGGGCAGCGACTACCGTACACTATACCTAAAATAGTTAAAGTGTGGGGTAGGTTTCTAGAAGTGTCAATACGTGTCCTCTTACACGTCACTACCTTGGCACGTGATTTGCCACGGTACTTCTCTATCGCAGTTTGAGCTCACAAAGGGGGTGGCCGGAGCGGGTCGGCCGCCCTCCCTGCTAGCGCAGTGGCGACTATAACTTTCTAGAATAAGTTATGTTTATACCTTTACCACCGTGAACAATCCCTTCGCAGCCTTTGCCTTGCTCGTCACACTAGGAACTCTGCTCACCGTCCTGGCCACCACAGGCTGTCGAGGCACGGCATCATTGTCCCTGATCTCGGCTTCCCGTTTGACAGGATCACCATCAGCACCAGTCTTTTGCAACTCTGATATCTTCCACGCTCGCACAAGCCAGAGGGAAATAGCTGCTCCCATATACATAAAGCCAGTAAATATCTGGGCATGCAGAAAATTGGTTCCGTTGTCGGTTCGTAACCAAAGGGCGATCGGTTCAGCAAATGTGCTCGGTATGACCACCGAAAGCCAGAATATAGACAAGGCAGATGGTAAGAGTTGCAATCCCACAACCTCAGTGCCCACCGGAGCAACGGTAGTCGTGAAGGTTGGGGCAACAGCGCCGCCAATCAGAGCATAGAAGATGAGGACCCCAAAACTTTTGGCAAAGATCCAGATCACAAGAGAAAAGAGGCCAGCCAGGAAGGTAGAAACGAGTGCGGTGTTAATTCGTCCAAAACTGTCGCTGACGTACCCTATAACGGGTCGGCCAAGGCCTCCTCCAAGATTGAACATAGCACCAAGAATCGAGCCTTGGGATACGGTAAGGCCCACGGTGTTTGCGTAGCTGGGGATTGAAAAAAGAAGGGCCACATAGCCCAGCACGCTAAAACAACCCCAGGCCAAAGTGAGCAGAAACTCTGGTCTTTTCAAAAGACTGGCATGGAAGGCAATTTGAACAGCTCCAATGGCCTTGTTCCGATCCCTTATAATGATGGCGGAGAAGCCGCACGCAGCAGCTGATGATATAGCCAAGATTCGGAAAGCCCAGCCAGTACCCCACCTCTGAATCATGGCACTTGAAGCCAACGAATAAATCAGGCCTCCTATTCCTGATCCCGCCGTCCCAATACCGTTTGCAAGGGAGCGTCGGCGGCCGAACCACTGAGGGATGATACCAACGGTAGCACTGAATTGCATTCCCATCCCGAACCCAAAACACACGGCCTGACTTAAAAACAATTGCCAAATCTCGGTCGACCATGACGCTCCTAATAATGCTGCGCTCTGGAGTATAATTCCTATCACCAAGGTAGTCCTTGTCCCCCATTTTCGAGTAGTGATTGTTGCGACGGGAGCGATGAATTGGGCCATACTGAGGGAAAGGCCTCCGACAAAGGCAAAGTCTAGGTCTGATGCCCCCGGAAATGTATTTGTGTCTAGATAATGTGCCAAAAATATACCATATGACTAATTGCAACGAAAATTAGCAAATCAAGCATTGTCTGAAGGCCACGAGACCCTACACTATTGATTCCCCAAGTATGGGCATTGACCAAAAAGACGCACATCACACAGACCCAGCCATAACCACCGTCTGGGGGAGGTTCTACCTCTATGCGTGCCGGTGGTTGGGCTTGCTCGGGGTCAGTGTTGACTGGTTCGTTGTCGGCCGGATCGTGATCCGCCTGGTCGTCGTCGGCAGGGTCATTCTCGGACAGCGTCTTCTCTGAAAAGTCAGTAGAAGGGTGAATGGAGTCGTGGCCAGGTGGAGACGCTGTTATCGCCTGACTCGAGTCATCATTCTTCTCCAACTGCATTTCTTGAGTAGAGCGGAACAGAACAGAGGTAAGCTGGTGTTTTAAGTAGTTGGTGATAAAAACCCATGAAGACTGTACGTAAGACCTTGGATAAATACCTCGCTGACTAAGTCATACGTAGAACTAGATGTATAAATTTCCCTTTCCTCAATCTTAATAATGGTGGCAGTCTGGCAGAGGTTACTCCCCTGTTGATCCAAGTGGATGGGATTTAGCTCAAAATGGCATCGCCCCATGGGACCTACGGGCCGACAGGGATTAATTAGAAATACTACTTAAAAGTGGACCATGGTCTGGAGAAAGACACACGACTTATGTACCTTGTCCATATATGGTCTAGAGCCCCGAGATACTTTGGTGCCCATAGTGGATCCCGGGTAGGAAGCAAACTTGAGTGGAGTAATTTAATCCTCCAGTAATCGATGGATTTGACGCATGTCACCATAACTCTCGATTGCTTCACTATTTCTCACTATCATCGTATGTTCCGCAACAGCTGGCTCTGACCCTTTGAGTATTTTCCAATTCAATCGATCGGCCAGCAGAAATCCTTCATTCTTTTCAATATGGAGGGTATTAAGAAAACATTTGCGCAATGCAAAGAAGAAAATCGGGTATATATTCCTTTAGTGGCGGAAGCTATGTGTATTTATATGAGGTTCATAAAGGCATTGCTGACTTATAATATAGCCTGCCTTTGTGACTTTTGTTACAGCTGGATTTCCTACAGTTGAAGAGGCTGTAGATATTATATTGGGATTGGAAGCTGGGGGTGCAGGTATGCAATACATGAATGTCGGCTCAATTGACCTACGTTCTTAACTTTTTTTTTCGCAGATATCGTTGAACTCGGTGTTGTTAGTAGTCTCAAGTGCTATCTAATACCCACCGATCTTTCTAACATCAACGTCAGCCTTTCACGGATCCCTTCGCGGATGGGCCTACGATTCAGAACGCAAATACTGTTCGTTAATTCTCATATATTATCTGCGTATTTGCTAATCATATATATAGCAAGCGCTTGCGAATAATGTCACTATAGAATCAACCCTAGGGATGGTAAAAGAAGCTCGGAAAAGAGGTCTCAGAGCGCCGCTGCTATTAATGGGTTATTACAACCCACTATTGAGCTATGGCGAGGAGCGATTGTTAAATGATTGTCGTGCGGCTGGTGTAAATGGCTTCATTGTGGTGGATCTTCCTCCGCACGAGGCTGTAAAATTCAGGAATTTCTGTGCGAAGGGCGGGTGAGTCATGTTACTTCTACGATAAAATATCCTCACTGACAATTGTATACAGACTGTCATACGTACCTCTTATCGCTCCTTGTAAGCCCTTCTCACATTATTCGTCCGACCTGCTTAGCTTCTAACACTTTATTCCAGCCACTTCCGAGAACCGACTCAAATTACTCTGCAAACTCGCGGACTCATTCGTCTACGTTGTATCACGTATGGGCGTCACGGGTGCAACAGGTACTCTAAATGCCGATCTACCACAGCTATTGAAACGAATCAAGCAATACTCGGGCAATGTCCCAACAGCAGTTGGTTTCGGTGTCAGCACAAGAGATCACTTCTTGAGTGTAGCCAGCATAGCAGATGGTGTTGTCATCGGCAGTCAAATTATCACAACCTTGGCCGAGGCCGCTCCTGGAGAGCGGGCCAAAGCTGCTGAGGAATACTGCGCTGGGATATGTGGAAGGAGAAATTCGCTAGAGTGTCGAACGACTCGAGAAGTTGGTATTATTGAGGCATTGAATGAAGCTCAAGAGCTAAATGGTGCCGTGCAGGTGAATGGTACCATTTATTCAAATGGCAACCAGTCAGGACTGCTTGATCAAAAAGAGGAAATGAATTCTGAAGGAGGAGATCCAGAACTCTTTCCTGCACGCTTTGGTGAATTTGGGGGTTCGTATTCCCCAGAATCACTAATGAATTGCCTTTCAGAATTGGAGGCAGGTTTTGAAAAAATTCGGAATGACCCCGAGTTTTGGGCAGAATTTCGATCATACTACCCCTATCTAGGAAGGCCTGGGCATCTTCATGTCGCAGACCGCCTTACTGAACATGTTGGCGGAGCCACTATTTGGTTGAAGCGTGAGGATTTGAACCATACTGGAAGTCATAAGATCAACAGCGCTCTGGGACAGATTCTTCTGGCTCGTCGCTTGGGTAAGACTGAAATCATTGCTCAGACCGGTGCTGGCATGCATGGTGTAGCAACTGCCACAGTCTGTGCTAAATTCAACATGAAGTGCACAATCTTCATGGGAGCAGTAAGTCCACAGGCTTGGAACAGTGTTGCAAGTTTATATCTAACAGCTATATAGGAAGATATCGGGAGACAGGCACTGAACGTATTCAGGATCAAATTACTTGGTGCTGAGGTCATCCCTGTTGAGGCAGGCTCAAAAACTCTTAGAGACGCCGTAAATGAAAGTTTTCGAGTTTGGATTACGAAGGTGGACACCGCCTATCACATTATCGGTTCAGCAATTGGTCCACACCCCTTTCCCACGATCGTGCGCACTTTCCAGACTGTCATTGGGGATGAGACGAAGGCACAAATGCTGGAACAACGAAATAAACTACCGGATGCGGTTGTTGCCTGCATCGGTGGGGGCAGTAATTGTTTAGGAATGTTTTATCCGTTTATTAATGATCCAAGTGTGAAGCTTCTGGGAGTCGAAGCCGGGGGTGACGGCCTTGAGACGAAGAGGCATGCCGCTACTCTAACTGGCGGCACTAAGGGGGTCTTGCATGGGAGTAGGACATATGTGTTGCAGGATCAGCACGGACAGATACAAGATACCCATTCCATCTCAGCTGGTCTGGACTATGCTGGGGTTGGGTGAGTAGAGTCTGCATATTTCCCTGATGTGTCACGTGATAAATAATATCACAACTTTGGGTAGACATTTATGCTTCGCTAACTATCTGAACAGGCCAGAGCTGAGTTCTTGGAAAGACTCAGGACGCGCAACATTTATTGCCGTTACCGATGCTCAAGCTCTCGAGGGGTTCAAGATGCTCAGTGAGATGGAGGGGATCAGTCCCGCTCTAGAAACTGCTCATGCTGTCTGGGGCGCTGTTGAGCTAGCCAAGACAATGAAGAAAGACCAAGATATTGTTATCTGTGTTAGTGGAAGAGGGTATGTCTATTCCCACAATGCATCTCGCGCTCTCAACTAACTTGTATTCAAGTGACAAGGATGTGGAAAGCGTGGCGGATGAACTGCCCAGACTTGGACCAAAAATTGGGTGGGATTTGAGGTTCTAATAGACCTAGGCGAACAACAGTTGTCGTCCGACCAATCATTTTGGCGTTAACTAAAGTTGTTAGACGTAACGAGGTTACCTGATCGCGGATAGGCTGAAGTAGGCTGCAACACCAAATCAGGATAAGAGCTCTTTAATAGCGCTCTAAGGGCAATTGATGCCTAGATAAAAAGTTTACCAAAAGTATAACTTAAAGGAATTGATAGTTTATTCACCAATTATTATGTTTACTACAAATAAGCGATGCATATTTTAATGAAATTTGATATTGTAAGTGTAGAGCGGGTTCTAGAATTGTAGAGAGGTTCTAGAACTATAATAGTCCTAGAACCACGCAAAAAGGGTCCTAGAACTAGAATGGTTCTAGGACCGCGCCCTAGCAGTTCTAGGACCGTCATAGAGAGGTTCTAGAACTATAATAGTCCTAGAACCACGCAGAAAGGGTCCTAGAACTATAGTAGTTTTAGGACCACGCCAAATCCCAGAGCTATGCTAGTCCTAGAACTATATAGAAAAGGTCTTAGAGCTAGAATGGTTTTAGGTGTAAAGGGAAGTGTGGAGGCCGCCTTATTAAACGGTTAGGATAAGAAGATTCCTTTGACCCTAGCAGAATCCCCTAGTTTTTAGAACTGTCTTAGACCTTTATCCCCGCTATCTTGGCGTGGAGTCCCAGATGGCTATAGTCTAAGGACATTGGGCCGTAATTAGGCCGTAATTAGGACTTAGGATTTAAGGCCCCTCCTTTAAGTCCTTTGTCTGAATCTCTTCAAGATTTAGTTTTGTGTTATTAGTACAGTACCTCGTCAAAAGTGTCCGTGCCGAGGCCACCCAAAAAATGACATTTTTTGCTAAATTACTATATAACAACTACGCAATTAATTCTAGAGCTCTAAAAAATATCTAAAGCTCTTTGCAGATATATATTTAAGTAATTACGATTTTTTTTAAGAGTCTAGCATTTATAGTCCCTTGTTAAAAATCTCTATATTTTACCGATGTTCTACTATAACTTACTATATTTAGCATATATTTCTACTACTAAATATTAAAGATATACTTTTACTAAAAGTCTTTTTATTTAAATTTTTGTTTAAAAAATATAAAAAATTATTACAAGGTTATCAAGTCAAAAAAGTGGAAAAAAGTACAATTTCCCATATAAATCTAAAAAATTTGAACTTTATAATCTTATAATAAACTTTTACGCTTTTAAAATAAAAATTTAATTAAAATTATTTATAATAAATATAAATCTTTATAAGATATTAAATATTTTTAAAAAAATTTAATATATAGTAGTAGAAAATATACATTAAATATTATAGAGTTTAGTAGAGAATTAGTAGGATTTCTAAAAGAGTTATAGGTTTCAGATTTTAAAAAGATATTATAATAGCTAAGGCTTATACATAATATGAATTTTAGATATTTTTTAAAGCTTTAAAATTAACTATGTAGTTGTTATATAATAATTTGGTAGGGATTTTATCCTAAAAATACGCTCGGCACAGAGACTTTTGACGAGGTACTGTATATAATAATTGACTCACTACTGTTTTGCTTCCATTATACTACCCTTTTATTAACTAACTCTCTACCTAATTAACTGGCATTACTCTACCCCTTAGTTATCTACCCTTATACTAAGACTACGCCCTAGTAGTGCTAAGACTATTATAAAGCGGTTTTGGAGCTATAGCGGTTTTAAAACCACGTAAAAATAACTCTAGAGCATATATACGCTCCGTCTCCGTTTATAGCGCCCAATTTACTAAGGATAGCGTGATATAACTTAGTGCGAGAGCTATATTCTTCCCTTTTTCTAGTCCTAGAATTATATAGAGATAGTTCTAGAACTATAAAGGTTCTAAAACCCATGTTTAAGCAGTACTAGAACTATTTGGGTTGTGCTGTAAATTAAATACATATAAGTAAACGAGTATCCTTATATATCTGTCCCAGTCCTACCCTAAGTATAATAGTTCTGGTTAGGGCTATGTTATATCTTGTTAAGGGTATATTAGTATCTTATTATAGGTATGTTGGGATAACCATTATGCCATATATGGTAACGATCTCTTTATAGGCTATATAGTTTGGTTACGTTACTATTATTAGTCCATCTGTTGTTTCTATAGCTAGTGAGATATATACTTATTGTAACTCCTTACTCGAAAACTACGGACTTAACACTGTAAGGCTAATACTTTATTAATAACTAAAATGGACTTTTTATATACTGGCGGAGATTATAAGTATAGGACTAAATTGGCGAGGTAATCCTTCCTTCAAAATCTTCTAAAGGAAAGTACACTGTACGTACATTATAACTGTATACAAGTACACTGTCCACAACTCTCTATTACATGGCTGTATCTTTATTAGTCTTCTTTAAATTATAATTGGTTATCAAATTCGGAGCTAGGTAGTAGGAGCTCTAACTAGTCAGCTTTCCTTTAAGGACAAAATCGTACTATAGCATACTAAATGTGAAGTTAGAAATGCCCAAAATCCTAAAATATTTATAGATAGAATATGCACCTGGCCCGTCTTCTGGATATAAATACCTATATAGATATCTGTATCGCATATCTTACTGTATTTATATGCCTTTTTTATTATATTTATTTTGTGTCAAAGTTGCTTTAGCGCAGCAACTTTGTTACTAAGGAGTAGTTAGATTTGGTAGACTTTCTAGCAGCTATTATCTTGCTCTTTAGACGTCCTATAAATAAATATAAACGCGCCTAAGTAATAAAGGATAGAAAGGGACGTTTTTATAGGGTATTTCTTTAACAAGAGGAGCTAAATGTAGACGTTAAAATGAGTAAAGTTAACTATAAAGATTTACGATTGCCCTTTATTTTAATAAGGGCACCTATTCTCTTTTATATCTTCTTTATACTATAATGTAGTTAATCTATAAGTGAGTTGGATATATAGGCGAACTGGATACCTGAAATACTATAGTAAATCTAATATTTCACAATTTAATATTTTTATACTTAAGGTTTAGTATAAGGTTATAGGATATTCTAGTACTAAATATATTAACTAAGTATATTTATTAGGTCGAGAAGTATTTTAGGGCATTATAATATAAATATATAAATATATACCACCCTATTGGCGCGAATTTTTGGTAATATAAGTAAATAATTATTAATTCTACATTTTAGTTAAGCTATACTTTTTCTTACGCTAAGAAATACTATCTTATTGAAAATTAAGTAAAGCTAACTTCTTATTGTTGATATACAGTGCCCTAAAAAATGGCATTTATTATGGTGTTTCTAGTATCTAGTTTACCTGTATATCTAATTCACTTATAAATTATATTAAGTGTCCTCTTTATTTGCTTATATAAGCGACTGTCTAAGGGTCATAGGCAATCACTAAAGTAGTAGTATAAGGATGACTATTAAGAGCATAAATTGAATGACTAGGGGACTCTATAAATGTTAGATTATGCGTAAATAGCTAAATAGTTGATATAAGCCTAATAAAGGGAGACTAATACCTAGTCTTTCCTTTGGTTGGCTTAATTGCATAATAATAACAAAATATTATTATATACTTAGAGCGTAAATATAATGAATAACCAAAATTAAATAGCAGTATATTAAGGTGTCTACTATACAGGGTAGAAGGCCTGTCAATTAGGTAAGGAAGAAAGAACTAAGTTAAATTATAGCAAGACTGTTTCTTAAAGAACCCTTAAGAATCTATTATAAAGCATTTTATTTAACGTAAGCTTAATATATAACTCATATTATCATAATATAAAAGAGGGGGAATATAAGACTATATAATAGATTAAGTTACACTACTAATTTCCTAGCAAAAAGAAACTGCTTCCCTTATAAGAATATGTTAGATAGAAATATCCTTAAGAAACCTAGAAGAAATAGGTTAAATTAGATATGGAACAGATAGGCTCTGGAAACTATAAGGATTGATTAGGGCTATAACCTAAGGCAGGATAGGTCCTTAGCCTTTTTACGTATATAGTATAGAATTAATAGGGTATTTTACTAGAATTGCATTCCTATTTATTAGTCTATATTAGGAATAGTGTTCCTATACCTTCCTAAATGCCTTATAAGGCCTTCCCAAGCACTAATTAAGACCCTTAAAGTGCTACTATATATAAGAATTAATCCTAAATGCCTAAATTAAAAGCTATTATACCTTATCCTTAGGTGCAGGATTAGTATTTATTGGCCTACTAAATAATAGCTAACGAGAATAAGATTCAGATCCCTTTATAGGAGTGTGGGTAGGTATAAAAATAGGGGTAGGCTAATAAGATGTAGAAGGAGTAAAGACTCTTAAACGCTTAGCACTAATATTAGGTCTAAACTAATATTAATAAAGTTCCTAAGGCGTAAGCTTATAGTTAATAAAAACATGCTTAAGCCTAGAATAAACAGAGATATTAGCTAGCTAGTATAGACTAGAACCACTAAGACCTTACTATAGCAACCATTAGTTATTGTTGGAACCACGGTAGGGGGGGTTTTGGTTTCAATCGATTTCTTCTTTCTCTTTCTTTTACTTCTATAGGTGGAATTTGGTAGACCTCCTGAGCTCGCTTAGCTTACGTGGTTAACCCAATTGGTTATAAGCAACCGTGTCTACCGTATTATAGAACCTTATTTAGACACTGGCAACAACTAGGAAATAAGAGAAAAGAAACAAAAGATACTGGTAAATAAGTCCGTAGTCTCTATCCTTCTTCCTTTGTAAATTCGGTCCAAAACGCCTCCGCCTTAGGGTCGCTGTAATAACTAGGACAGGGTTCTATGTTGAGGTAGAAGTTAGAAGCTCTAAACCTTGCTGTAAAGGTATCCCCTTGGTTATCGTCGTCATTGTCAGTATCGCCGTTACTGCCCTCAAAATCGGAGATATATTGACGTATTTTTTGGTCCCTTTTGTCCTTTGTATGGTTCGTAGACCAACATCCAGATTTGCTGCATACAAAGCACTTTTTGCCCTTATTGCGGTATTAACGGTCGGGGGGGTAGTGTCGTTGGTTGGAGGAGTGGTATTATCGGTTGGTATAGAATGATTTAATCTCTGGTTCTTGTTTACCATACGTCGCGATTGAGGATTTAATGTCGCTAATAAGGCCAGTAAGGGTAGTAGCAGGTCAAAAGTAGGCTGGTTTGCAAGCTGGTACGTTTTGGCACGCAGTAAGGAGCTTATTATAGAATGTTGTATCATTTTGGAGGTCCTTTGCTAACCCGCGTTATAGCTGCCACATCTCGTTAATTAATACCTGAAATGCTTGGCCTGTATTAAGTCCTTTTTAAGTAGTAACTTATTTAAGTGTAATTGCATTCCACTTTGATAGGATGTCGCGTTTGTATTCGTCGCCTTTAAAGTATAATTTTAGGCCTATGCATACGTTCTTGAGGTTGAGATCTTTGAGGTGGGTAAAGTAGTATTTGAGGGCAAGGCCGCGGAGCATAGTAGGAATAGCAATGATATACGCTTGCTTAGGGACGCCGGCTTAGAGGCAGTAGTTTTGGAAGATCTTAAACTTAAAATCGAAGTTGTCTTGTTTGCTGGAGTATTTGACTTCGTCCGTGTAGAGCTTAGCTAAGTTGGTAATCTCTCTTCCGAAGCTTCCTTGTAGGGCGAGCTGGTCTATAGCTTGGGTTGCAGTCGGGGTTGGAGTTGCTTGAACGGGAGTAGTCGATAGTAATGGTAGGGGTGGGGTAGGGTCGTCGGTAGGGTTGTCAGTAGGGTCGTCGGTAGGGTCGTCGGTAGGGTCGTCGGTAGGGCCGTCAGCAGGGTCGTCGGTAGGCCATTTTAAGGGAGTTGGTTCGTGAATAGCTACTAAGAGGCCGTCTGCAATTGACTTCCTTGCCTCCTTCTGTATGTATACTCTATTCTCACGGAGGTAATCCCTGATCTTCTTCAATCGATCCTTGCTAAGGTTATTAAGTATGTCCTTCGTAAATGACTTAAAATCGTTGACAAAGCTCTCCCATAAGTCGAATCCCTTCTATCCATTCTCCTTGTATATCGATAATCGCTAATTGACGAATGCTTCGACTTCCTTAATATCGGTTGCGGTCGCGTTAATTCTGGTCTTCCATTTTATAGTATCCATCGCGGAGGTAGCCATCTTTTGGTTCCGCAGTTGATTTGATTTGACAGTTGGACTAGAAGCGTGGAAACCCACAAACTAATTGTTCTGAAGGCGTGATGGACGTAGGTTAGAAGCGCGAGTAACCTTATAAACTGGCCTTTGGGCTTAGCAAGCAATACTTTAATTCTTAGCCTTTAATAAGAGGTCTAGAGAATTAGGTAGTGCCTCTCTTCGTTATACCTTGCTGATCTGTGCGGCACTAATCAGTGTTGGAACCACGGTAGGGGGGGTTTTGGTTTTAATTGATTTCTTCTTTCTCTTTCTTTTACTTCTATAGGTGGAATTTGGTAGACCTCCTGAGCTCGCTTAGCTCACGTGGTTAACCTAATTGGTTATAAGCAACCGTGTCTACCGTATTATAGAACCTTATTCAGACAGTTATTTATCCGCTAGGTACCTGAGGGGTAACCTACTAATACCATATTATATTATACTTTTTTTAAAACTTAACGTGCATGCGTAAACTTTTTTTTGTGATAAACGGCAACCTTCTTTTTATTACCCCTATCCCTTACCCTATTCTTAATATACTAACCTTACTCTCTTATTAGGCGTTACTGGCTAGCTTGCTAAAAATTATAGCCGGTGTAGATAGCTATAGTATAGTCCTAAATTTAATCTAGATATTTAGCATTAGCGCTAAAATAAGAGAGAGCCTAGGTTATGTAGTAGTTAAGGATATTAAAGGATTATCGCTACTTAGGCCTAGGCTATTAAAGCTTAAAGTTAGTAATGGAAACCTATTAAGGATAGGAAAGCTTACCTTAACGTAACTACCGCTCTTAGTACATATGTATTAATTATAAGGACTAAAGGTGTTAGACCTTATATAGTAAATCTTATTATAAGTATCTAGAATCTTCTTATTAGACTTCTGGTCTTTTAAGGACGTGTATATAAAGTTATTTAGGTAGGACTAGCACTAGTTATGGGTTAGTGGAGGTTAGGGTTCTATATATAGCGGCAAGGCCAAAATACGCTAAGGAATTAGCTTAGAAGAGTAGTTAGTAGGAGAACAAAGAGGCATATTAAATTAATGATGGAAAAAAAGAAAATCTTAATAATATATTAAAGATACGTCTAAAATTAGACGAAGGTTAATAATAGGAAGTAAGGTATTAAGAAAAAGGCGCAGCTTAATAAGCAAGATATCTCTATACTTTACCTTTTAATACCCTTCTAGTAAATAGCCGCAACCTTGCTAATATAACATTGTTATAATAACGTAATTTAGAAGGAAGAAAACACGTGTATGCGCTATTTAGCCATTACTTCCTTATAAGAAAAACTGATTACGCGGCTAGGGAAGGTAATTAAGACGTTAATTACAGACGTATATAGGTTAAATAATACTTAAATAATACTATGGTATTAAAGAATAATATTATAGACGTTCTTAATAACCGCATAATAGCTAGAGGCGCTATTGCGAAGTGTCCCTCCTGTTTACTGGGTAGTAGAGCTACGCTAAAAATATGGTATAGGACCACTAGATTAAAAAGCATATATACTAAATCTTAAGAGACAAGTCTCTTTAACTAACTAATTAATACCTTAACCGCATTTAATAGCCTAAGGGCAAATGCGGGAGTAATATGTTAGTAACGCAGGGAATTATAAGAAAAGGATTATAAGAAAGGATTATAGACCATATCTTAATAGTTAAAGACGATGGTAAGCCAAGGCTCTATATATTAAATCCCATACTAAAAGGTTTTATGGAACTATACTGGAACACCAAATTGCTTATAATACTTATAATTAACTATAGACCGGCATAAAGGTTTAGAAGTAAAGTTGTATAAAAATCCCTATATTAGCCCAGGCAGTTACTAACACGCTTTTAGTAGGCTTCTAATAGGTTTCCTAGCAATTCTTGCGTCTTTTCTCTAGTTATATTTTTTTTCCTTATTAAGGTTTTTTAGGAGTTTAAAGTAGGGGCTAGATAGATAGATAATATATAGCGGCATACCAATATCTCTCTAATATCTCTCTAAACCCCTTCCAGGATAAGCCCTTATAATCTCCCTACCGCAAGGTAATAGTAATTAAGGCTAACCGTAAAAAAAGGGGGGGGGGGCAATATAAGGGATATTATTGCGATCACCTTGGGTTGCCCTTAAGACAACCTTTAGACGCCCCTTAGATGGTCGCCGGTTATATACTAGAGGCACATACCCATAGTATATAGTCTCTACAATCTTTAAGGCCTTACCTCCTTAAGGATTTGTCTCTCTTACCAATCTATCCTGTTCCTATAATCGTGCCTTATAGCCCCCTATTTATAAAGTCTCCTTATAATATAGCTCTTATAGAGAACAAGATATATATTAGAAAAATGTTTATACCTCCTAATAGTACTAACAGGTTCCTAATAGCTCCTATTAAGGCTATTAGGAGCTCTAGGAGACACTTATACTTGGCTTCCTGTTAGGAACCTATTAGGAGGTCGCCCGGACTATACGGACTATACGGACCATATGGACCTCCAGGACCTTCAGGACCTTCAGGACCATTAGGACCATTAGGACCATTAGGACAATTAGGACCATTAGGACAATTAGGACAATTAGGACTATTAGGACTATTAGGACAATTAGGATAATTAGGACAATAATTTAAAAATTAAATTTAAAAATAAGGTATATTAATGCTCTTATATTTATAGCTAGCTAATAAATATAAAAACCAGTTTAATTTTAGACCCTATTTTATATATAGAATACTTTAAGGAATCTAAATAATCTAAATCCTTCCTGCCTACTACCTGCGTCGTAATTGATTAAGGAGATAAGGGGTAAGGCCCTTGTAGAGGCTCTAAACCGTCAATTGGCGGTGTTCCCAAGAATCCGCTGGCTGTGTACTGATTTCCTAACTAGGCCTAGTACCTGCCTGCCTGCCTACCTACCTATCCTACCTGTCTAACTGTCCTACCTATTTGTGCCTACCTATCTATGCTTGCCTATCTATGCTTACCTACCTATCTATACCTACCTATCTATATCTGCCTATTATGCCTACTTGTCTATACCTACCTATCTATATCTATAATTTGGGGGAGAAGTCGGCCCGATTAAAGGCTCTGCTTAATTCGATTGCGATTAATTATATTAATTTAAATCGTTCTCTATAGGCGTTCGCTGGCTATATATTTAAATAATAGTTGTTTAGGGTGCCTCTCTAAGAGGCCCTAATTTAATTTAATTTGGTAATAGGGTAATATTAAGGCTCTGGTTTAATTTAATTAATTGTAGTGTTCGCTAGCTGGTTATTTAAACAATTATTGTCTAGCTCTAGCGACGGTTGTATAGTTTTGGTAATAGTTCTCTTCTACCTATCTACCTATCTACCTATCTGCCTATATTAGTATCTAATTTAATTTAGGAGAGGGGTCGGCCCGATCAAAGGCTCTAATTAATTCAGATCATTCTCTACGGCTATTTGCTAGCCATACATTTAAACAATGGTCGTCTAGGGTGCCTCCCTAGGAGGCCTTAATTTAATTTAGTAATAGGCCAATATTAAAGCTCTAGTTTTACCTCAGCGAGCTTAGACGTGATTTTTTTTGGCTAGTGTTGGAATAACAGCAGGGCTGTCTTCCTTCTCGCTCAATCACATCTAAGGCACTTTAGCGCGTTATGTTAAAATTATAAGCAAAATCCGCCAAGCGGATATTGCGGATATCTAATTCATTCATTTATATAACGCGTTATTATTACCACACATAGTCACTTTTTTTTTAAGACTTAGGGCTTTTAAATGGTATGAATTTTATTATATGGCTATTGCTTAGTCCTAATATTATTTTCATTAAAGTTAAAAAACGCGTTGTTAAAATTATAAACATATTATATCTTATTAAATAGTCTGCTAATATAGATAAAACTATACAGATCTATAGATATCTACTACTTAAAGTTATTGCAGCACCTAGCAAATACTATAGTTGGGTCCTTCCTTAAAAATATCCTTCCTTAGCCTAGAGTACCTCCACTACTACTAGACACTATATCCGCATAGAAAACTTGCTATAGCTTAGAAGAAAAGCACTAGTTGTTAGGGTTAGAAGACTATAGTTAAACGGGAACGTTAATAGGCCTTGCGGAGCTTGTAGGAGCTGGATAATTGTAAATGGGAGGATCTTACGTCCCTAGCAGAGAGGCAGTTATAGAATATGCAAGATGAGCTTCTGGCCTTACGGGAGGTAAGTAAAGATAAACAGTTAAGCTTAATAGATAGAGCTATTAAGCTTTTATATCTATATAGCGGACGACCTAGTTAAATTAAGGTGTTAAGATGGGTAATATATAGGCGGAGGGACTTATTCCTAGCGGCGAAGACATTATAGGGTAAGAGCATAATAATATAGGCGATCCCATTACTAATTTGAGCTTCTATTACTATTATTGTGTTACCTTTAAATATAATTAGAGAGGAGCAGCTGTTAAAGATATGGGCCATTCCAGGAGTAAATCCCGTATTTATATATGCGGAGGTAATAAAAGCGTATGCGGATATCCTAAAACATATTAAGGCGGGTTAGTTTATATATATTCTAGTATTGCCAGAGTTGCTATTGAGTAAACGGTTCCACTATATCCTTACTTGGCCCGCTTTTTGCTTATATATTTCCTTAGTTATAATTAATAAGTATTATCTAGTTTCTAACTAGGGTAAGAGCTTCCGGCCTTATTACGCATAGCTCTTTAAGGTTTAGTCACTACTTGGTCTGATAGTGCTATAGTTTATATATACTGCAACACTTAATAAGGAGATATATGTAAAGGTAATAAAGCTAGTAGGGTTTTATTAGAGTATAACAAATCTTAAATAAACGGATATTAATTGGCCTGACCTATTTATTATTAGGGGCTATATTAAAAGGAGGGATAAGAATAATTATAAGGCACTATTCTTTATTATTAAAGAGGCATTTAAGGAGGTGGTAGTAGAGGAGGATTATATATCTGTAACCCTTAGCCAGATATCCACAAGGTCTAGTAAAATATCTATATTATTTAGCTAAACGCCCGCAGCGCCTAGTAGGATATCCACATCTTCTAGTTAAATATCCGCCACCTCTATTTATTAATTAGTTGGGCAGATCTAAAATCTAGTAGGAGGTACTGTATAGCTAAAGGGACAAAAGGTTCTAAGTCCCAAATTAATTCCTAAGACGATTATCTTTCTTTATACTAAAAATTATATCCGTAGGTGTATAAACACTATCTATTTATAGCTTGTAACTAAGGGCTATACTATTAAGTAGGCTAAAATAGTAGTGCGGAGTTATTATGCGATATTATCTAAATATAACAAAAACAGGAAGTATTAAAATTTCTATATAGAAGACTTACCTACCCATATTCTTATTATGTTAGACGCCCTAGCCCATAGTGCAGATATTCTAGATATTATCCATTCTATTATATACGGTTATTATCCCAATAAAAACCTAAATATAATACTGCAGCGATTTAGACGGGCCGCCTAACGCAACGGTATTACTAGATATGCAATTATCCTTATTAAAGACTGGTATAAGGGCGCTCTTATAGATATTACATCGCCAAAGCAAAAGTCTTAAAAGCCTATAGCCCCTCTGTCTACCCAACTTGGTTATAACTTTATTACTATTAGAATGGCGATATAGAAGAATAGGATAGTGGATTTCGCTAGCAATCTGGCTTTACTTATTATAATTAACAGTAATATTATCTCGTAGGTATCTGCTCGGGAGGAGGAGGATTAAATACTTAATAAGAATATAATATTATTAGCCCTGCCGATTAAGTATATGGAAAAATAGAAGAGGGCGAAGACTAATATAGAGAAATGGGCGGTACTTTTAGATATATTATATAAGCTCGTAAATAAAGCTACTAGATATCTATAAAATATTCTGCTTAAGCCATATAAGGAGACAAGTCTGTTATCTAGAGGTCCACGCTATTACTCTAATTGCGATAATTTATTGCAGGCTTATAAGGAGTATAATATTGTTATACTATATACTAAGAATATTGTGAAGAGTAAGTACTTAAAGGATCTATTTATAAGTGTTAAGAAGTGGATTAAAGGATGGCTTAATATAATATACCAGGATATAGTTTGGAGTCTAATTTCTAGTTATATTATATCTAACGATTAAATCCGTATGCTCTATATCTAACCTCTGCTAACTTATAAGGGCCTTAAGTGGATATTGCCTAAATAGGATTACAGCTTCCTAGGAGATAAAGTAGATATATTTATCCGCTTTATTTATAAGGAAGAAATGTAATACTTAGTACTAGTGTCTTATAGGTTGTGCCACAATCTAGTAGACGTATTGCTGTATCTAAAAGCTCATTATAGACGCCTCTACTATTAGTGGGTTAATAGGGACCTGTTAGTGCATTAACTATAAGGAGTGCTAGCCTTAATTAACCGTTATAAACTAAAGTATTACCGCCCTTATAGCTATTATTAGTATCTAGCTCACAAATGGATATAACCAAGTCTTAAATATCTTAGCTTATATTAACCTAAGACTTATAAGTAAACTGGTCCTAGACTACACATGCCACTCTATTACAGTTATCTTAACAGCTAGATATTTAATATCCGTATACTCTAGATACACGGCTGCCCGCTTAAAAATTGTCTAATATATATCTGCAGTACCCTTAACTTGGCCTTTAGCATCCTAATAACTCCCTATAGCGCCTCTATTATTCTTAATAGCTTTTTAATATAGCCCCGCACCATCCTTACAATTCTCTACTGCCTTAGTTTGTATCTTAGAATAACCTAGGTATTAGTCCGCGGTATAGCCTTTAAGCTCCGCAGCAGAAGTCTAATAGTATTGTTAGCTTAAATATAGGTGGCGCTAGTCTATAGCGTAGTGTTCGATCTCCGCAGCGATCTCTGTATGTAGTTATTGCAAATTAACGTGGCCTTATTAATGCTTAATCTCTACCCTCTAAACTAGGCGCAGTTTAGAATTCGCGTAATGCTTAATCCCCGCCTTCTAAATTGAGTGCGGCTTAGAATTTGCAGCCTAATGTTTAATCTCCGCTCTTTAAACTAAGTATAGCTTAGAACCTGCAGCCTAGTACTTAATCTCCGCCCTTAGGTTTAGATGTAACGTAGCCAATATTAGATCTGCCTCGCAGCAAGAGAAAACAAAAGGACGTGTCTGCGCACTTTAAAAGTAAGAAATCCGCTTACTAAGTAAACCTAATATCCGCTTATAACCCTTCTCTAGCACCTTAGCTAAGCAGTAATTCTATATTAATATTACTTTGCAAGTTAACTAGACGGCGCCCACTTACTTTAACTAGTAGTAACTTAACTATAAAGGATTTACGCGTTACAAATAAGCGTATATAAGGTAGTTAATATTTACTAAGGTAAGTTACTATAACAGCAATTATTTATTAGTAAGCTAATTTAATAAAATCTGCAGCGTGGATATTTACCTTTAACTAACCTCTGTACCTTTTCTTTTACTAACCTTCCACCTTATAATAACGCACCACAAACTTTATTATTGTTGTTTTATCTACTGTTAATTAGCATACTACTATCTACGATGTCTTTTTTTATACCTCTAAATATATCCAACAGCTATTTAGTTAAGGAACTTAATACGCGCGATGTTAACGATAAAATGATTAAGGACACTTTTAAGGACGCTCTTTCTTTTACTAATCCTTTAGAATCTCTACCTAGAGAGTAAGCTTTCTAATACTAAATTATGCCTATAGCTAATATAATTTTAGGAAATATATACCAAAGCACTCTTTATTGGATCTAGTAGAGCACCATAATAAGGTTATTGCAAAATCCACTAGAAATCCGCCTACCTCTTTACCACCTACTTCTTTACTACTTACCTCTTTACTACCTGCCTTTAAGCCGCTTATTTCTTCATCGCCTACTACTTTTAAAAAGTTTAATCCTTATTATACTTCTACTTCTCTTAAGAGGCAGGCTAATAGAATTACTACGCAAAATGTTTAATATAAGATAGCCTTTAAATTATATATGTTAACTATACTCTTTTAGTGTCTTATCTATTAATTTACCTCTTATAGTAATCTTAATAACGCCAACTCTCCTAAAAGCCCTTCTCTACCCTCTTATAATCTCCGCAGCCCTTATAAGCTCCGCAGTACGCAGACGGCCTATGCTATAATATTAGATATTAACACAAACAAGCGCCTTCCTATTTAAGTGCCATTAGCAAATAAATAGTATACCTTAAAAGCTAGCGTTTAGGAGAATATAAAGGAAAGTTGCTAGTAGATATTAACACACGTCCAAAATATTAAGGGTAGCTTTGGTAAGCTATGTAATTCACTATACGCTTTATGCGAGAAGTATAGCTATAAATGTTATGTTTATAAGCAGAACTCTAGGCCACATTTTAGAGGTATGTACTTAAGATATCGCTTAAGTGGCAGGTTGTGTAAAAAGGTATATACTAATAGTATACTATTATTCTATTAGCTAACACATATATAGGATAGTTCGCCAAGACTAGAGCCAGTTACACCTTAGCGTAAAAAACGTACGTAATCAGCTTCTGCTAGTAGTCTGGCTAGAACGCCTACTAAAAAGGTATAATATCCACATCTTAACAATACGGATATTGCTGATATCCGTATAGCTTTATACCCGCACCATCTCCTTTCTAAAGACCTCCCCTCCCCCTAAGACTCTTACTCGCAGTAATATGTGCAGCTATAAAGGCACCCATTCTACCGCTATTTCTCCTACTCTTTTACTAATTTCTAGCATGCCTAGTACTACTTTTAGTACTGCTGCCACTCCCGCTAGTATAGAAAATGTTAGGGTATATTTAGCAATTGCTATTTCCATACGCGTTAATATAGTTTATAAATAGATAACTAAGATAGTAAAAAATGTTCAGGCTATAAATCGCTAATTAAGTAAGCTTAAAGATTCTCTAAGTGAGATAAAGGATAAGCTTGTATTTATAAGGTATAGTATTATAGCACTTATACGCAACGCCGGGTTGCTAGATATAGAATTTAAGTAAATATAGATTAGCTATTGCTGCGGGTTAACTGTTATTACAGGTTTAGAGTAATAAAACAGTAGCTCTTACCTCTGTTACTATATATATAGGAATTAAGTCTCTACCTTATATTTAATTAATATACTTAATTAATATTATAATATCCGCATAAGCTAAGATAAGGATATCCGCATAAGCTAAGATAAAGATATCCGCATAAGCTAAGATAAAGATATTTATATATCCGCACCGTTAATAATTACTAAGGTAAGTCACTATAGTAGCAATTATTTATTAGTGAGCTAATTTAATAAAATTAGTAGCGTGGATATTTACCTTTAATTAACCTCCGCACCTCTTCTTCCTCTACCAACCTTCCACCTCACAGCACCGCATCACGAACTTTATCATTATTATTTCGTATACTATCCCCTAGTATACTACACCTATAATACCTCCATTTAGATCTATAAATAATATTAATGTAAATAGCAGCAACCTGGTAGTTAAGGAGCTTGATATACACGACGTTAACAATAAAGAGTTTAATACTGTTAAGCACGCTATAGCTGCTCTTACTAAGCCTTTAGACTCTATTCCTTAAGAGTAAGCTCTCTTATACTAAATTGTGCCTATAGTTAATATAATTTTAGGAAATATATACTAAAGCGCTCTTTATAGGGTTTAGTAGACAATAATAATAAGGATAGAGCAAAATCCACTAAAAATCCGCTTACCTTTTCACTGCCTGCTTTTCCGCAGCCTGCATCTTTACTATAGGCTACTTTGCCGTCCACTACTCTACCGTCCGCCTCTCTACTGCCGCCGCTTAATACTTATAAAAAGAGGCTTAATAAGGCTTATTTATCTTCTTTTCTTAAGAAGTAGGCTAAAAAGGTTGTTAATATAAATCTAAAGCTTAAGATAGCCATTGAATCGTATATATTAGTTATGCTCTTTTAATATCTTATCTACTAATTTACCTCTTATAGTAACCTAAGTATTGTTTATAAGGTTTCTTTAAATAGTAAATCTTTAGACAGCAACAAAGATAAAGATCTTAATAATGGTAACTCTTGTAATCTCTATAGTTCTCTTAGCAGAAATAAGCGCCTTTCTATCCAAGTACTGTCAGCAAATAAATAGTATATTCTAAAGGCTAGCGTTTAGGAGAATATAAAGGAAAGTTGCCAGCGGATATTAACACACATTTAGAATATTAAGGGTAGCTTTAGTAAGCTGCGTAATCCGATATACGCTCTATGCAAGAAGCATAGCCACAAATATCGCGTTTATAAAAAGGACTCTAGCCTCATTTTGGGGATGCGTGCTTAAGATATTATATAGGTAGTAGGTCGTGCGGAAAGGTACATACTAATAGTATACTATTATTCTGTCAGCTAATATATATATAGGAAAGTTTACTAAATCCAAAGCTAGTTACACCTTAAAGCAAAAAATACGCGAAATTAGCTTCTGCTAATAATCTAGCTAAAACGCCTACTAAGAAGGTATAATATCCGCGTGTTAATAGTATAGATATTACTAATATCCACATAGCTTTGTTCTCGCACTATCCCCGCCCGCGCTACTACGCCTCCTCCTCCTACTAAGACCTCCCCCCCCCATTAAGACTCCCACTTATAGTAGTACGCGCGGCTATAGAGGTACCCGCTCTACCGCTACTCCTCTAACTCTTTTACCAATTACTAGCACGCCAGGTACTGCTATTACTGCTACCGCTTCCACTAGCACGGAATCTATTAGGGTATATTTAGTAATCGCTATTTCTGCACATATTAATATAGTTTATAAATAGGTAACTAATATAACAAAAGATATTCAAGCTATAGACCACCAGTTAAATAAGTTTAGAGATTCTCTAAGTGAGATAAAGGATAAGCTTGCGTTTATAAGGCATAGTATTATTACACTTATACATAATGCTAGGCTACCAGATATTAAATATAAGTAAATATAAGTTAGCTGTTGCTACGGGTTGGCTATTATTATGGGTTTATAGTAATAAGATAGTAGCTCTTACCTTTTTGCTACTATATATATAGAAATTAGATCTCTACCTTACATTTAATAAATATACTAATTAATATTGTAATATCTATATAAGCTAAGGTAAAGATATCCATACAAGCTAAGGTAAAGATATTTATATATCCACACCATAAAATAGCTAACTGCTATGTTATATATTATACTAAGAAGATCATACGCCGGCTAGAATTAATATTAATAAAAAGAACTTGCTTAATATATTAAGATAGAAACATACTATAAGCCCAAGCATTTAAAAGTCCTCTAGTATATTATCTATAGCCTTATTAAATCCGTCCTAATAAGGGTTATAGAGTAAACCGCTAATATAAGACATCCGCATATTAAAATTAGCAATGCCGCCTTTAGAAGATCATATATTACAATACTATTTTTAATTCTTATAATATCTATAGACAACCCACTTATAATAGAAGTATATCCGCAATTAAAACAATACATTACTATTACTCTTAGCATTTATTAAGCAAATTATACACTAACTATTATATATATTAGCAGAGGTATAGGTATAATATTAGAACAACAAACTATATAAATATATTCAGTAGCTTCTCCTAGTACCTCTATATTCTTATTGGCATTACCAAGGCTGCATATAAGGGGATTAAATGGCAAACCGGCTGCAGTTAATAGGAAGGCGTTAAATGTATTTACGCCGTCCTTTGCAAGCCTCTTATATCCGCACTATAGAAGTAAAGGAGCCTCAAAATCCGCCAAGCGCCGCGTATATCGCATAATTAAATTCTTCCTAACCTAATTTACAAGATATCAGATATCCAGCGCCAGAGACTTAGTTATATATTTGCTATTTATACGCTCGCCAAATACACGCTTAAAAATATCGCGGAGCACGCTAGTGTAACTTATTATAAGAACACTCCACTTAAACAGCTTATCTATGCCAAAGGTCGAATTCCCACACGTCTAGAGCAACTCCTTAAGTTGAAGATTTAGCAGCTTATTAAGGCGATCTATCTTAAAGAAGCTATCTAGCCGCCCTTAGAGGTTAACTAAACTATTGGTAAGGATAGCCTGTTAAAGCACTGGATCGCAAGCGCTTATTTTAACTAGTTGCTATAGGAGCAGCATATTATATATATAGTTCTTTAACAAGCTTCTAGCGAAGTATAAGTAAAGGTAGGGTATTATACGCTTTAGTAGTCTAATATCCGCATGCTTAATAGCGTATTTTAGAAGCTTATAAGTATTAATAACCTATAGAAACCGGATATAATTAAAGAACTCCACATTACCACTCCAAGGAACTTGGTTATTAGCGGTAGAACTTAATATATCCGTAGAGGATAATGTCGCTACTAGCTGATATCCGTTAGCAGGTGGCTCTAAATAATCTAACATATACTAATTTGCATTACGGTATACATCTTTTAAGAAAGCCGCTGTGCGGATATCCTTAATATATTCCAGAAATTGCTGCGGAGATAGGTTTTGTATATATTGCTCGGCCTCGCCATCTGCTTTAATGTTATACTTGTTACGGATATAGAGTAGGAACAATGCAACAACACAAGCGTTAAAGCTATAGAGGATTAGCTCTTCCATATAATAGAACAGGGCCTTTTCCCAGGGAATATTGGGCCGTCCTAGGTAGTTTATATAAGTATAGAGCGCTAAAAACTACTACGCGGCTTCCTTACCCTTATAGAATATACGTATAACTATATATAGGAAGTTCAATTGTATATGCTATAGCCCCAGAATAGGCAACACCCACTTATAGCTATTATACGCACCTTCCGCCTTAACCCGCTCCTCTTTATATAATTAAATAAGCTTTACAGTCTTCTAATCTCTATATACTAGGAAAAGCCAATTGTTAATTAAACTAAGGCTATATAGAAAAGATAGCATATAGCGCTTTATACTAAGCGCCTAAAGATATAAACTAAGTAGACGGGTGAAACCATTTATAGAGTTTTAGGCAAACCCTAGGATAAATATAGAGGCGACTATAACTATACGTCCGCCGTATGGATCCCGACTACGTTCCTCTCTATTTAGTGCGGATATCCCCTTAATAAGCTAGAATAGCAGCGGACTATGCTATTAAACAAACTTGGCTATATTCTTAAGGTTAATATCCTTAAACTCCATATCTAAAGTCTATATATTAAAGGGGCTATATTATAACTGTAATTAGCAGAGCTCTTTTTAGATATAATAAATAGTATAGGTTACTAGCGTTATATAAGTATTAGGCGTATTAATAAGTTCTTCTTATATGTCCTTATCCTCCAGCAAAGCAATAAGCAGGTCCCTTACTTTTTTCTTCTTTCTATTACCTCTATATCCGTTTTTGCTTTTTAAGTACTTAAGGACTAGCCTTTAAAAAGACTAACCCCATTTTTATAGAAGGTCCTTAATAATATCAACCTTTTCTTCCTTTAACGTCTTTATCCAACTAGTAGATAGAATATCCGTAAACGGAATATCCGCAAATAGAATATCCGCAGATAGAATATCCGTAGATAGAATATCCGCTAGTTATAGAGAGGGCGGGCGGCATAGGCGTAAGCGTTCAGCGTTAGTGGTTACTACGCGGCTTAGTAGTGCAGAGGTGGAATTATAGCCTCTACTGCAACAACTTCCTCTTAATGTTGCGTGGGTATAAGGAGCTGAGGATCTTATAGCTTTATAGAGTAGGCTTTTCTCTATAATTTGGTATGCTTTTAATATTAATAGGTATTATAGGAGGGCAGATTAATTTTGTTAAAGTTAATAAAGCCTTCTTATATAAATAGTGTTTAGGTTTTCTATAAAGCTCGCCAAAGTCTCTCAGACTAAGAAAACGATTGCCGTCCTAAATCAGCTTAGCGGACGGTGCGGATATTCCTATATCCACACAATTAATTTCTTGGTCTGAGCTTCTGAGGTAAGCTCTGGTTTAATTTAATTAATTAATTAATTAAATTATTCGTGGTATTTACTGGCTAGTTATTTAAAAGGTCGTTATCTAGTTCTAGTAACAGTTGTTTGGTTCTGGTAATGGTTGTCTAGCTCTAGGACAATTATCTAGTTCTAGCGACGGTCGTCTAGTTCTGGCAACAGTTGTCTAGTTCTGGCGACGGTCGTCTAGTTCTAGTGACGGTCCTCTACCGGCTGCCGTTCTAGTACCTCCTAAGATAGGGAGGATATAAGGAAGGGTAAAAAATAAGGTGGCTATAAAGGGGGTAGTTTGGCAGAGGCACGTGTAGGGCTATTAGGAATATAGCGGGGACCCAATAGTAATGTGTGTCATACGGAGCTTCGTGTAGAGCCTTTATACGCAGAGCTTCGCGCAGAGCCTTGTGCAGAGCCTCGTGCAGAGCCTTTATATATAGAGCTTTGTATAGAGCTTTATATAGAGCCTCGTGCAAAGCTTTGTGCAGAGCTTTGTGCAGAGCTTTGTGCAGAGCTTTGTGCAGAGCTTTATGTATATAGAGCCTCGTGCAAAGCCCCAGTAGTATTACTTAAGGGGTATGCATAGGGTGTTACTTTAGGGGGGTATTTTGCCAGGAACCTAATAGGATAATTAGGAAATACTAGTTTCCTATTAAGAGCCTATTAAGATAATTAGGAAATAATAGTTTCCTATTAGGAGCCTATTAGGACAATTAAGAAATTTAGTTTCCTATTAGGACGACTAGGACAATTAGAACGTTTAGGCCGTTTAGGACATTAGGACGTTTAGGACGTTTAAGACGGTTAGGAAAATTAAAATCCTACTAGGAGCCTATTAGGACGATCAGGACTATCAGGAGGCCTCTAGGATCTTGGCACCCCAATAAAATGCTAATATAATATAAAGAAGAGAAAGGAATAATAAGAGAATTATATAATTAAATAGTTAGGGGTCTTAGTGGTTAATACGTGCGTATATACACACGCGGTCTTTAACGGACTTTAGTAGAAGTTAATTAAGCTAGTAGAATTTGGTAGAATTTGGTTAAAGCGCCGGAATTTATCTATTAAGTGTTTTACCGAGACATTGCTACTGTAACTGGACTGGTCCCGTTATAGTTAAGGATATTAAGTCGGTGGAATGAAATCCTTATTACTAAAAGCGTTCTTTTATACTATAATTAGTAATATTATATAGTTTAATCTATTTATAAAAATCTTATAACTATATTTAAAGTTCCTAGTAGAATATCGACCGCCTATAAATAAGGGTCTTTTATTAGATAAACTTAAGCCACTAAGTTAAAGCATTAGTTATTAGTGCAAGGGATAGTTAAGAACTCTTAAGGTAAAATAATAAGATTTAGCCTTACTAAGGATCTCTATAAATATCTAGGTAACTATAATACCTACTAATACTCTAAATTACGCGGCTATATACCTTATAGCAAGCCATAGCTTTTTATAGCCCTTATTTAAGCCTAGTAGTATTATCTACTTAACTTTATTATAGATCTCCCTAAGTTTAAAATACCTCCTTATTCTTATAGACCGTTTTATAAAACTAGTATACTATTACCTAGCCTTATAAGCTTGGACCCCTAAAACTTAGTTACCCCCCAAACTTGGTTACCCTATTAAATTAGCCACACTACTTTAAAAGCGATTTACACTTAACTAAATCAAATTAATTATTTGCCCCTATATACTATTTAATATATTGGCTTCGGGCTTTTTATCTAGCGCATTTTAAGCTTTGATTTTGGCTCCTTTACCCTTATTTTATTTTTATTTTTTTTCCCTCTCCCTCCTCTATTACTTAGTTAATTAAATCTATCCCTTAGCCCGTTAATTCGCGTCTAACAGTTATCGATAAGAACTCTCGATAAGAACTCGCCAATTAATTGAGCTGAATTTAATGCTCGTGCTAAGAAATACAAAGTCTTTAATAGAGGTAAACACAATAGTATTTTAATATATAAGCTTAATCTTTAGAGTTAAGTCGCTTAATATAAGGTTACTAGTACTTATCCTTTCTATAGAACGGTATTTTACAGATACTGCAGCTAGGTAAAGCCCTTAGAGCACACTCCTGCCTCTTCTATTTGATTTTGGTGTTTATATATAGGCCACTTACTTATTAGACGCTAACGGGCCAAGGGATATGTTTTAATATTATATTTAGATCTACTGTTATCTATTTATAAAATTTCGGACTTTAAGGTCTTTAAGTTGCAATTATAAGCTATATATTTAAGCGTCTACATATATAGCCTTTATGATAACTCTCTAAAGTCGTTAACTTCTTTTTTATAAAAGTAACTTTTATGGGACGGAGGCAGTGGCTATCCCTTACACCAATGATTTTGGTGTTTAAAGTTGTGGCCCGTGCGCACTAACCAAATCACAGGCGGTCAACAACGACAATTTTATAATTTTCTTGTACGGACTACCATTTTAAACACCTTATCCATATAAGGGATAGAACGTATGTATTCAAGAAGTCTATAAGACGTTACGCGATTAATTGTAAGGATTAAGGGCGTAAGGAGGTAATATACCTACGCGTAGCTAATATAAGCTATACGCAAGATATACGCAAGAGCACGGGGTTCTCCTATAGAGGTCCCTATGGTAGGGTTCTGTAATACTACCCCCTCTCCTATAGAGGTAGAGCTCCAGCGACGCTATGGTTACTATATATATATAAAAGGGACACTTAAGGTATAGAAAAGAAAAAAAGGGGGTATTGCTAAAGGTTTGTAATAACGTTATATAATAAGGCTTGGTATCTAAAAATCTAACTAATTAGACAACTTTAACCGCCGGTTAAAGTTTCTGGACATTTTAATAATATTCTGGTTACGTAATTATACTTTGCTATTATATAATAGCAGTCTGCGGCAATTTGCCCTTACGTAGTAATATATAATGGTTTAACTCTATAAGGGCTCCTATAGAGAATTAAGTACAAAATCTTTACTTAGGTCCGGTTTCTATAGGTTTGCATAGCGAAAATTGCTAATTAGATCCTTTGCATTTTTAAAGTCTTTTTATAGTTGCTATTCTGGCTAATCTATATTAAATCCTATATAGATAGCTTCATAGTAGAGCCGCCGTCTTCTACCTTTGCTAAAGTATTTTGAGTTAATAATTTATTTAACGGTCTACTTCTTATAGTTCTTGTTTTTGTTTTTATCTTAAATTAGTACTAGTAGGGGTTTAGGCTATATCTGTCCCGGTAAGGGGTTAGGCTAGTAGGGGTATAGTTGTCAGAAAGTGCATATAGAGCAGTTTATTGATGAAATGGGTTGATTGATTGATAATCTTGACTTGATCGTTAATTGACCTTGTCCTGGGGCCCTAGGGCTTCGAGCTACGAAGAGATTTTACAGTGTATGTGAGTTGTACACGTGACCTATGCGAATACAGATTATCTAACAATAGTAGCTATAGGTAAAATATAGGCTATATCCCGTGGGTAGCTAGGGTGGGTAGAAGCTCTAGCTTATATACGGTTCTCCTATTAATAACTTATTTAATTAGATGGGGGCCAAGGTTCTTATAATTAAATAACTTTATAGGCCTCTATATATAGATGTTGTGTATATCTAGCTATAACTAGTCGCCTATATATATCTCTAGTAGTGGCGTTTTATAATAGTTAACGAAGTAGGCCTGCTTTGCTTAAGCCTAGGCCATTTCTCCCTGATAGTAGTTGAGTAGGTTTTTTATACGGTCTATATACTAGTTAGTAAGTAGTATCTTAAGGCGTTTTATATATGGCAGTTTCTTATTAATAGGTTCTAGTAGCTCTATACTAGATTAGGGGTAATAACCCTTGTTTGTAATAAACGGGGTAAGTTTTATAGTAGTTAAGATATAGTTATTTACTGCGAATTTACCTAGCAAAAGGTAATCTATCTAGTTATTTTAACTATAGGCGACTACCTATTATAGGTACACTTTTATACTAGTATTAGCGTTTTCTGGTTACCTAGTAGTTTTATAGTAAAAATATATAGATATTTTAATGGAGATGCCAAGGCGTTAGTAGATTTGTCTTTATATATTAGAGTTAAACTATATGCCTTAGTTGGACGTAATTAAGTTAGGTAACCTATATAATCGGTAAACTTTGTAGAGGAAAGCGTTAGTAATATTGCTAATAGCTACGCCTTTAGTTAGGACATAGTGGCGCTCTTTTATAAGTCAGTATATTATTATAAGGATGTTCTTATAGGTACGACCATGTTGTTTATAGGGTAGTAGGTTAATAATAAAATCTATAGCGATATCTGCCTATTGTTGTATAGGTACTAGTAGAGGGTATAGTAATTCTTAGTACTTTATATTAAAGGCCTTGGCGCGCTTATAACCGTAATAGGCGCCTATAAAGTGTTTAACTAAGTCCATTATTTTAGGCTAGAAGTAGTATCGGCTAAGAAGCTTATAGGTTCCTCCTCTACCTAGGTGGCCGCTTAATTAGAGGTTGTAGGCTATTTGGATTAATTACTATTATAGATTTTCTAAGCTAGGGATAAATAGGCGGCCTTTATAATAGAGCCTATTCTCTTTTACTTTTAAGGCTGCTATATTAATCTAGTCTAAGCTTTAGAGGTTAGTAGGCAGTATATAGGCTCTAGCGGTCTTTGCGGTAATAAGTTAATATAGTAATAGGTTAATAGAGGTATTCTATACCATAGTAATAAGCGTATTAATTTTAGAAAGTAACTTTAGTTCTATGGCATAAAGCTAAGATATAGTTGGCTTTATTATAGGTAGCATATCTAGGGCCAAATTCCGTGCTTTTAGGATTATTTGTTATTAGAACTAATTATACGGGTTATCTTTAAACTAAGGAAGGTCTTATAAGCGGCATATTAGGCTATTAGGCTTAGTACCTTATACTTTTGGCCTATATACGATTTTAAAGTTAAAACTAAAGAGGAACTTATTTTAGCGTACTTGGCATTAGTTTCGCTATTTTATAGTTATAAAGTACTTAAGGTTATAATAATCCGTAAGGACTTTGGTTACCTAGTTAGGTTTTACTAAAAAGAGTTCTAGTTAAAATTTCTTAAACGCTTATATAATCGCGAGAAGTTCCTTATTATAGATCTTATAGTTATATTCTTATAGTATAAGTTTAGATAAGTAGAATGCGACTAGGTGGAGGAGACCGCTATTACCTATTTAGGTAAGGACATCTACGTTAATATAGTTTAAGGAGTTAGTTTTAAGATAGAGTTGTCGTCCTAGTATAAAGTAAGCTAGGATAGGTGCTTTGGTAAAAGTATTTTTAAGGTCTTAGAACGCCTTTTTATATTTAGGCGTCTAGATAAAATATAAATATATTTTTCTTTCTTTTACAGAGAGGCCCTTCGTTTATATTATTGCTATAAGTGGTGTTATAATACTTAAGAAGTTATATATAAATTATTAATAGAAGTTGGTAAAGCTAAGGAAGGCTTATACGTCCTTAATGCAGTTAGGGGTTTACTATTTGGTAATCATACGTACTTTTTTGGGGTCTATACGGATACCCTTAATAATAATAATTAGTTTAAGGTATTTTACTTCTATAACTAAGAATTTGCACTTTTTTAAATTAATATAAAGTTCTGCGTCCTTAAGGCGCTATAGGACCTTTTAAATGTGCTTAGTATGCTTAAAAGGGTTATTGCTATAAATAAGTATATTGCTTAGGTACGTAGAGTAGAAGTTATTAAGGTAGTCCTATAAGGCGTTATTAATATAGCTCTAGAAGCTGCCTAGGCCGTTATATATGCTAAAGGGTATAACGGTATATTTAAATTGGTTAAAGTGTAATGCGAATGCGGTTTTCTATTTATTACCTTTCCGTATTTAGAGGCGGTTAAAGGCGAGCATAGCTTTTCGCGTAGACTTATAAACACCAGATTCGAAATCTGTAATAGCTATTTATAAATTCTGCTTATTTTAATCTATATTGATTGATTTGTTATAGAGAAAATAGGTTAATAAATTGGTGGTTTAATTTTAGTTAGGTAACTGACTTTAGGAGGTAAATAAGTTCTAGGTCCAAGCTTAGCTAAAGCGTAAATAAAAGGTAAGTACTACTGCTAAGATATAGCCTATACTAAAGAAAAGTAGAGAATATTTTAAGGGATTAAGGAACAAGCTAATGCTTATAGTAAGAGTTACAGTATATATATAGGGTAAAGCTTAATTTATTAATATTCTATATAAACTACACTTTAATATAACCCAGCTATACTAGCGACTTATAGGTAAGGCTATGGTGTACTATTAGTAACCCTAAAGTAATTAAAAGTACTCTCCTTAGACCAAGTCCATTACTTTACTATCTTAGTAAACTGTTTATATATTAGGTAATAGGCCTATTTATAACTAGAGTCCTTTAACTAGGGTCTATAACTTACTAGTAACTTACTAGTAGTAAACTATATTAATAGCTTATATATTATTATACGTCTATTTATAATTAGGGTCCTTTAACTTATAATAGGCTTATATAATTACCTCTAAACCAAAGCTTGTGGATTGCTACTATATAAGAATACTAAGCTAAGGAGAAAAAGGAGAATACTGTTAGAGATTGGCAAGATATAAAGGGGTTACTAAGGCGCTAGTAGTAAGCGAGCTAATAGCGATTTTCTATCCCGGGGATGGAAAATCCTACTTAGCTAATTTAACGGTATAGTAGGATTTAGCAGGTAACACGCCCTAGCACCTTTATATTACCCCCACTCTCCTAAAAAAGCCTATTTTTAGGCTTTGTCCAAGTTACTTATTATTATTTAAATTATTATAATTATCTAACCTTATTCCTAGCATTTAATCCAGCTTTTTAGTTTATATGGTGGTCTAGGGAGGTTTAGGTAGGCCTAGTGGAAATCTTGTAGCTTATAGGGGGAGTACTTAAAATTAGATATAGGGTACCATTCTAGGTCTTTGTTATGACCTACCTAGCTTATACAGTATTTTAGGGTATTATGGTCCTTCTTAACTGCTAGAATCTTTTCAATTTTCTATTCTTCGTCCTCCGTAATTTAAATTAGTAGTAGGGGGTTATTATACTGTCCTAGTAATAGGTCGTCCGCGGCCCCTCTTAGTCGGTTTAGAGAGAAGATAAGGTGGATCTTTATTAACTTTAGTAGTTCTACCTTAAAAGAGTGCCCTACTCTTTTAAGGATCTTATAGGGACTAGCTATTTAGTAGTTTAACTTACAGCTTAACCTCTGGGTCTTTTAGTTCTTTATTAACACCTATACTTTATCTTCTACTTAGAAGTCTACTATATAGCAGTATTAGTTTACATCGGCCTCTTTTTTCTCTTTTATCTTTTTATAATTACTTAGGCGGTCTTTTAGGCTCTATATATTCTCTTAGTAAATATCTAGGCCTCTTTATAGCTAAGGCGTTCGCGGGCTGTTATAGGTCCTATAAGTCTATCCCAATTAAAGAATATTTATAGCTTATATTTATAAAGTAATTTAAATAGTAACATTTCTATACAGTACTATTATAAGGGAGCGTAAGCTATGCGTAGTCTATTATAGGTAGTAGTTCTAACTAGTTATTCTAGTAGTAGTTAATAAAGGAGCGGATTCGCTAGTTAAGGCTTTAGTTTATAATTTTAGTTTAGCCGTTAGTCTAAGGGTAGAATGCGGTAAAGAGCTTAATCTTAATCCTAAAAATATGGTAGAATTTGTCTTAGAAATCCAATATAAATTAGGGTCCGTAATTAGAGATAATTAACTTAGGAGCGCTATAGATCCGGTAAATATTGTTAACGTATATACGGGCTATATCCTTTATAGTTATAGTCTTAAAGTAAAGGAGAGAAACGGCTTGCTTACTTAGTTGGTTAACTACTATAAAGGCTATATTATAGCCATGTTTGTCTTTTAAGAATAATTTAAAGTCTATTATAATATATTGCTAAGGGCGTTCTAGAACTAATAGTGGTTATAGCCACCTAGGAGTTTAATCTCTAGGGGTATCTGCGCGTTTATAGGTATAATAATTTCTTATAAATTGTTCTATATTAGATAGGAGTCCTCGCTAATAGTAATAAGGCGCTAGTAGTTAGTAAGTCTTATCTTAGCTAGGGTGCGCCATATAGACTTAATAATGGGCTTTATAGATTAGCTCTATTTATAGGCTGTTAATATCTAGAACTATAAGTTGTTCTTAGTATAAGAGCAGTCTGTCTTCTATTTCTAGATTAGGGTTACTTTCTATAGCTTAGTCGCGGAAGGCCTTTAGGAATTTAGCTACGTGGTTTATAGTTAGGATACAGTTAATTAGTTCTATTAGTTTATCTATAGTTTTTTTTATAGGTGCTATCTTGATCCGTTTAGAGTTTAGTTTCTTAAGAATATATAGGTTAAGCTACTTGGGACAGAGGAGGGCGCGTATTTAGTGCTAAGCCTTTAACTTATCTTATGGCCCCACGTCCTATTCTTTCCGGGTTAAGGTATTAGCCTTAGAATTTTATCTACTAGGACGGTATATAATTATAAAAAAGAATTAGAAGAGTGTTTTAGCCTATTGGGCCTATTAACTAGTAAGTTATTTTATTGTTATAAAGTACTTAAGGGCTTTATAATTATATAATAGCTAGCATTTCCTTATTATATACTTTATAATTATACTTAGCCAATGCTATTATTTTTAAAAAGAACGCAATAAAGTACTATTTACCATCTAGGTATAGCTATAAAAGAACTCCCGCTACTACTTTATTAAAAGCATCCGTTTCTAGCATTAACTTAAGGTCTAGGTTATAGTGATAGAGAATTAAGAAGGAGATAATTCAGTCCTTTAACTCTTTAAAGGATTATATATAGTTATTATTAAAGATAAAAGACGTGTTATTCCTAGTTAGTTATATAAGAGGCTTGGTTATAACTTTATAGTTATGGATAAACCAATAGTAGAAATTATAAAAGCTAAGAAAGGAGTATATTCCTTTTATAGTATAAGTGTGTTTCTAATTATAGATCGCCTTAACCTTCTTCGGGTTAACTTTAATTCCTTTTATACTAACAACAAACCTAAGGTACTTTATACATTTAACTCCAAATTTATATTTCTTAATATTAACTTATAGACCTATATTCTATAGTCTCTCTAAACCCTTCTTAATATAAACTTAATGCTCTAGTTTGTTATCCAAGTATATAAAAATATCGTCTAAGTATGCTCTATATAATTTATTAAGGTAATTAAAAAAACGTCGTTTATATACCGTTAGTATATAGCTAGTCTATTTATTAGTCTAAAAGGAAGGACTTTATATTTATAAGATCTATAACGGGTATAAAATGTTATTAGATCTTCTAATATAGGGTTTATTCTAATTTGGTAGAAAGCTTAACAGACGTTAAGCTTAGTAAAGATTTTAGCCCGGCTTAAATATATAAGGTTTTTATTAATTAGGGGGAGAGGGTACTAATTATTTTAAGTAATAGTGTTTAGCTTTTAATAGTCAATATAGAAATAAAGGCTTTTATTAGGTTTCTTTATAAATAGAATAGAGGAAGTAAAGGGGGTCTAGATTAGCTTAATAAACCCTTTATAAAGGTTGTCAATTAAGTACTGCTTTATTGCTTTCAGTTTCTCTATAGTTTGCTAGTAAAGAGGGTTATAGCCTAGGGAGTTATTGGCCTCTAATTGAATTTTATAATTATAGGTTTAGTAGGGGGGTAGTATATCTAAGGCTGCTTTTAAGAACGCGTCTCTATAGCGTAAGAGGTAAGTAAGGAGAAGGCGCTTAACTAGCCCCTTGTTAGTTTCCTCTACTAGCTCTTCTTTTTTCTTATTAATAATCTAGTTAATTTCGTATAAGCTAGTTATAAAGACTTTATTGTCCTTCCGATGTATATTAAAGTGGAAGCCTATAGTACTAATTACCGCAATATCTACTACGGAGAGGCTATATAATAGTAGGCGTGTCCGTAGCCTTAGGGGCTTTTAGTATATTAGTATTATCTTTACTCCCTTTAGCTCTTACTATATCTTTTAAAGGTTATCCCTTATATTCTATTAGTATATCCTCTTCTATATTAGCTAGATCTCTATAATTTAGAAGTTGTCTATATTACTATCTGTTCCACTTTTATAAGTAAAGTTCTTCTCAATTATAATACTTTAGGGGAGTATCATTATTAGTACGGAGTTCCTACCGGCTTATTGCGGGTATCTTTTTAGGTAAAGGCTAGGTTATAGTCCCTAATATCTTATAGTTAGTTTAAATTTCTTTAATAAAGGAGGGTAATTTTAGTTAATTATCTAGCTAGACAAACTGTTTTTATTATATTTAGCCAAATATTAAAGTAGAATATCTATTTTTAGCTAAAGATTATATTATAGGACCATAAGTCTAGGGTATAGAAGGGAATACCATATTAGTGTTATCTATTAATGGAGATATATAGCTTTAAGATATAGGTAACCGGTTCACTAGCTTAGCCGCTATAGCCTTTTACTTAAATAGGCTTCTCTAGTCGGGTAGTATTTATAAAGGCAAAGCTATTTGCTCTAGTGTTAACAAGGACAGCTATATTAACTCTATATTTATTTTAAGGTACTATATATATAACTATAAAGTGTTTTCCACCTATTAGCTAACTTAAATTAATCTCTTTAAGATTAATAGGATATCCTAGGGAGGAGCCTTTCCTTAGGGTTCTTCTTTTTTTAACTTATTAGACGTTTCTTCTTTCTCTATCTTTTTAATATTATTTATATCCTTTAGCTCTAGGCAGAATAAGATAATGTAACTATTCTTTCTATAATTAAAGTATGTAACTGTGGCAGGGTTAATTAGGGTATTATAATAAGCACTAGCTAAACATGTAGTATATAGTGGGTTAGGCAAGGCTTATAAGTAAGTAGTTACAACCGCTTTTAGTATAAGGACGGTTATAGTTTATCTTCTAACGCTAGCTCCCATTAGTATAGCGGATAGGTTCCAATTACTATAAGGCCGCTTTTACTAATTAGAACGGATATTAATTAATTTTAGTTCTAAATCTAGCAATAAACATTAGGCTATAAGTCCTTAGTAGGTTAGCAGGTTGTCTAGGGCTATCGCGGTTTTCTCTTATAGTTGGACTATTAGCTTATTATATAGGTCTAAATGGTAGTTCTTAAGGGGAACCTAGCCTTTGCCTGCTAGGTATAAGAATTAAGTTTAAAACTTAGTAAAGGATTTATTTTATTTTATTTTATTATTAGGCGGTTATAGTTATACTAGGCATTTTATACTTTATTTAGATTAATATAGATAGTAACTAGATACTATATTATCTCGTTAATATATATAAACCGAATAGGTAACTCGTCCTTAAACTTGGCTTAAAGGTATTACTAGGCGTCTCTAATGGTTTAACTAAAGAGTTAGAGTATTTTAGCTTCTTTAGAGGGGAAGTGGTTATAGTTAATATAGAGCTTTCCTTACGCTTAGATTCTCTAATTCTTAAATATAGGGTCTATCTCGTTATATAGCGGTTAAAGGTTAAAGAGCTTAATGGATTTTAATTATCTTACTATTATATCTATACTATTTGGGGTGTTATATTTAATAGAGCAGATAGGTTGGCTAGGGCTCTTAGTAGGGAGACTAAGCTATTCTATAAGGCTATAAGGCTCTTTAGGATCTTGTCTAGGGTCTCTTATGTTAACGACTTAGTTAATTAAGGCACGAGCACAGCAAGAGGGTCGCGCAAGCCTATATAATTGGATTGTCTATAAACGAGGATCTAAAGCTAAAGAAAGGAAATAAGAAGAACGGAAGCACCGCTTAAAGTTATATATAATCTTCTGGTTACGTAATAGCAACTTGCCGCAACTTGCCATTACGTAATGGCAGTTTACGGCAATCTGATAGTAATTTGCCAGTGCTATAATATTACCCCCCCTTCTAAAAAAGCCTGCCCTTAGGCTTTATATATCTATATTACCCTCACAGGGCATTCTTATCTTTATGCTCTACTAGTAACTTATTATCTTTACTATGCTAGCACTCTATCCACTTATCTAAGTACTTTAGCAGTCTAGGTTTATTAGGATAACGGCTATAGAACTCTTATAACTTATATGGGCTACCTATAAAATTCTATATAGGGTACTAGGTAGGGTCTAGATTATATCCTTTCCAACTTATACGGTACTTTAGTGTTCCTTATATAAGTTTATAGGCTAGTATTTCTTTAATTTCCTATTTATTATCGCCATTAACTTAAATCGGTAGAGGCGGTTTATTCTTTTATTTAGGTAATAGGTCGTTTATAGCTTTTTATAGCTTATCCAGTAAGAATTTAGGGTGGACCTTAATTGAATCCGGGAGCTTTACTTTATATAAGTTGCCTCTCTTCTTAAGAACTTTATATAGTCCTGCCATCTAATAGTCTAGCTTACAGCTAGGCCGCTCTATCTTTTAGTTCTTTGTTATAACCTAGACCTTGTCACCTATAGTAAAGTTAGGCTGACGCCTATACTTATTTGCCTACTGTTCTATTAATTTTTAGGCCTTTTCTAGGTTTATACAGGCTACTATCTAGGCTTCTTTTAAGCGCTTAGTATACTACTAGGCTTTCTTATAAGATATTTTTTTGTGTATAGTCTAAGGTTCTTCTAGTCTTTCCTAGTTAAAGCTTATATAGGGTAAATAGCTTATTTCTAGCTAAATAGGTGCAAACCCCGTAGAGTTATAGGGTAGAGTTGCCTGAGTATAGTCTATTAGGGGTAGCAGTTTAGCCCAGTTATCTTAGAAGTAGTTAATAGAGAGCTAAAGTCTTTAGTCTAAATATTAATTTATAATCTCCATCTAACCGTTTATCTAGGGGTGGTATACTATAGAAAGCTTTAGCTTAATACCTAAGATCTAGGTAAACTTATTCCAAAAAGCTAATATAAATTGCGGCCTGTAATTAGATATAATAGTATCTAGTAGTCTGTAAATTTAGTAGACGTAGTAGATATACAGTTGGGCCGCCTCTTTAGTATTAATATTCTTATAATAAGGGATTAAGAACGGGCGCTTACTAAAGCGGTTAACTATAACTATAGCTATATTATATCCGCTACGGTCTATAGGTAGCTCGTAGAAATCTATAAAGATATACTGCTAGGGGCGCTCTAGTATTAGGAGTGGTTTTAATAGTCCTAGGGTTTTATCTTGTGGGATTATAGATCTACAGTAGCTTTCGCAGTTTTATATATAATGGTTAATATCTATAACCATTCTGGGCTAGTAGTAGCGGTCGCCAATAATCCTACGGGTTTTATTTTTCTTAAGGTGGGCTATAGAGACCTGGGTATATGCTTTAGTAATAAGCTAAGTCCGTAAGTTCTATTCCTCTACTACTACTAGCCGTTTCTAATGCTTAAGTAATCCATTTTTAAGGGACTATAGGCTGGTAATGTCCTTTGCCTTTTTATGGTATTCCTGTAAAGAAGAGGCCGTACAATTCGCTTACAGTAGCTTATTAATAAGGTTAAGTTCCGTAGTATTAATAGGGCACATCTCGGCCTTTATAGGGTCCATATTTAGTTCTGCCTATATTTAGGGGTTAAGGTGCTCTAGTTATAATAATATCTAGGTCCATAATAAGATCTTTATAGCTATTTAGTTATCTAGGTCCTATCTACACCTTATAAGGGCGTCTGTATAATTTATAGCGCCTGGCTAGTACATAATTAGGAAGTTAAACTAGGATAGAATATCTGCCTAGTATGCCTACCGGGCCGTAAGGGCCTTTATTATTATAAAATATTCTAAAGCCTTATAATTAGAGACTACCTAAATAGGCTTAGGGGTCCCTTCTAGCTGTGTACGCTAGTGCTAGAAGCTAGAGATAATAGCCAGTATTTCTTTATTATAGATATAGTAGTTTAGCTTAGCATCTACTATAGTCTTTAAATAGTAAGCAATAGGGTGCTATTCTCTATCCGTCTGCTTTTAAGAGTAAATGCTAGCTATAACACTATCTAAGGCATTGGTCTCTAGCATTAAGGGCCGTTCTAGGTTAAAGTGGATGAGTAAGGGAGCAGAGACCAGTCGTTTCTTAAGCTTATTAAAGGCCTGCCTATATATAGTGTTAAAGTAGAAGGGCCGGCCCTTATAGGTAAGTAGGCTTAGGGGCTAGGCAATCCTACTATAGTTCTTAATAAAGCGTTAATAGAAGTTACAGAACCCCAGGAATAACTATACCCCCTTTACAGTCCTTGGGGGTACCTATTAGTTAATTATAGCCGTCTTTTCTAGGTCTGCCTTAATTCTATTTATACTAATAATAAACCTTAGGTACTTTATACGCTTAATACTAATTTCTAATTTCCTAATATTGGCCTAGAGGCTGGCCTTGCAGAGCTATTATAGGACTTTATAGATGTACTCCTTGTGTTCTAACTTATTCTTAAAGTAGATTATAATTTTATCTAGGTAGGCCGTATAGAAGTCGTTAAGGTAGTTAAAAAGTATATTGTTTATATATCGCTAGTACATAGCCAGTCCGTTAGTTAGTCTAAAAGGAAGTACTTTACATTTATATGTTCCGTAATAGGTCTAAAATATAGTAAGATCTTCTAATTTAGGGTCTATCCTAATCTGGTAAAAGGCCTAATAGATATTAAGCTTAGTAAAGATCTTAGCTCTACTTATTTGGGTTAAAGTCTTATTAAGTAAGGGTAGTAGGTAGCGGTCCTTACGGGTTATATTATTAAGCTTATAGTGGTCTATACAGAAATAAAGTCCTCTATTTAGCTTTTTAGTAAAGAGAATAGGCAAGTTAAAAGGGGCTTGACTAGGCTTAATAAAGCCCTTATTTAGGTTATTAATAAGGTACTGCTTTATAGCTTATAACTTAGTAGTAAACTACTGACGAAGGGGGCTATAGCTAAGTATGTTTTCCTTATCTAGCTTAATCTTAATCTTATAGTTATACGGTCGGTAAGGCGAGAGTATATTAGACGCTGCATTAGAGAATATGTTCTTAAATTTCCAGTGTTAATAGGGTAGTTTCTATTCTACTAGCTCCTTATCTATAAGCTTACTTTCTTATCTACTAAGCTTGCTTTCCTTTTCCTTAATTATTTGGTTAATTTTATATAAGCTAGTGGTAAAGGTAATAGTATTAGGTTAAACTAAGTTCTAGTAGAATCGTACAGCGTTAATGCAGCAGATATTAACTGGGGGAAGGTCTATAAGTTTCTTTACAAACTTTTGTTGGGCTATATTTTGCAGTATAGGGTTTATAATCTTCCTTAGCTTATATTCTATTTTCTATAAGTTATCCTTCTAGTCTATACGTTTAGTATAGCGTCTAATACTCCTTGCTATTCTTTGTTGCTATATAGGGCCTAAGTTCCCTATGGGGGGCTCCACTAGCTTTTTACTAACTTTTTTAATCTCTAGTATAGGTGGCATAATATAGGTAGTCTAGGGGCGGCGTAGTATATAGATCCGTTATGGGTTAAGCTATACGTCCTTTTTAAAAGCCTGGTCCCTACGTATAGCATTAGCCTAGTAAATAGTGTTTATCTATAGCCAAATAAGGTTCTCTATTATAATGCTAATTTCTTTTATAAAGGAAGGTGTTCGGGGTATAGTTTCGGGCCAAATAAGCCGTCTGTTCTGAATATTAAGCTATAAGCCTAAATAGGCTAGCCATTTTCTTTCTAAGATTATATTATAGCTTCTAAGGTCCGTAATAAGGAAGGGGATGTTATACTGCCTTTGTCTATTAACACGGAGATAGATCTATAAGATGGTTATAATAGGTGGTCCTACCTATCTGTTATACCCATAAATAGGAATTGGCTTAGGTAGTTCTTTAAGGGGTATATTTAAGAAGTTAGCCAGCTTTATAGTATACTAGGTGTCTATTAAGGCAAAGGTATTTACTTTAGAGTTAGCTAAAGTAGAGGTTAAAACTTAATATCTATTGCGGAATAAAGTATAAGGGATAGTGCAGCTTTTTCTACTAACTAGCTAACCTAGATTAATATATAACATATTAATTCCTTTTAACCCTAGAGAGGAGTCTTACTTTAGGGTTTCTTTTTTTCCAACTCTATGCTATCCTCCTAAATTAACAGGACCTTATTTATCTTTGCTACTATTAAGCAGTTTTTTATAAAGTGGTCTTTCTAGCCGTATAAAAAGTAGGCTCCTTAATTGCTAAGGGCCTATCTATAGGGGTTACTGTATATAGGTTAAGTATTTGCTAGACCTATAGTAGGGCTAGCTACACGGCTAGCTACTGGGTTAATGGTAGGTGGTATAGTTAGTACTATAGGGGTTGCAGATCTTACTAGGGCGCTATAGCCTGTTCTTGTAGTACTTATATTCTGGTTAGCAGAGCTTCTAGTCTTATACTAATTAGCATATTGCCTTAATTTAGTAGAGGCCCTAGTTAATAGCTAGGCACTAGTCTATAAGTTCCTTTAGCGTCTATATAGTAGTATAAACCAGCAGTATAGCGCGCTATAGGTCTAGGGTAAGCTTATTAAAGAGGTCTAGTATTAAATCTTCCTAGGGGATTTAAGCCTGTCCGGCTAGGTGTAAAAAGTAGGTTTAGAAGACTAAGAAGGTCTCTATTGTTTTTATATTAAGAGCTTTATAATTAAGGCGGGCGTTCTATATCTTAAAGGGGTCCTTATAAATAAAAGACAGGTAGTTAATTATCTCTCCTCCAGAGAGGAAGGGGTCTGCTAAGTCCTAGGTATATTATAGATATAGATGCGTCTATATATCCTTGCTAGTACGGCCAAAGATATAGGCTATTTTAGCTTGAGTAGTAGGGAAGTAGTCTATATTAACTTTAAGCTTGTCTTGCAGTTAAAGCTTCTAATTATTAAATATAGGGTTAGTTCCGTCTGTAAGCAATAGGGGGTCTATAACCTTTACGGACTATAATAATGCTAATACTGTATATTAGGCTAGGGCCTTAAGGACTATAGTAAGTCTTTAGGTGTCTAATAACTCCTTACTAGGTGCAGGGGTGTCTCTGGTTTTAAGCAGCTCTTAAAGCCGTTTAATTTTAGTATTAGCTGCTGTAAGCTCTTCCTAGGGGGTTAAAACAGCGACTGTTTCACCATTAGAGGTATTTACAAGTCCTGCAGCAGCTTTACCAGCTGCTATATTTCTTAGCATAGTGTTTAGGGTTTTAGGTAATTTCTGGTGTTTGTTTATTTCCTAGGGGTTTTAGTCCATATATGTCCTATTCTTAGGTTTTATATTCTATTTATATTCCTTTGGTTCTTAGGGGTCTGTCCTATCCTTATGGTTTTAGTAATGTCCTTAGGGTCCTATTCTATGTCCTTGCTCTATTTATAGCCTTATAGATATATTTAAGTTTCTTCTTAGGAAGAAAGAGTAGTAAAGAGCTTTGGATAATGTTAACGACTTAGTTAATTAAGGCATGAGTATGGCAAGAGGGTCGCGCAAGCCTATACAATTGGATTATCTATAAACGAGGATCTAAAGCTAAAGAAAGGAAACAAGAAGAATAGAAGCACCGCTTAAAGTTATATACAATCTTCTGGTTACGTGATGGCAACTTGCCGCAACTTGCCATTATGTGACGGCAGTTTGCGGCAATCTGACGGCAATTTGCCAGTGCCGTAACATCTTATATAGTTTAGGCTATAAGGCGATTAGCTACCTATTTAGCCGCGAGATTATAAATCTACTCGCGTATATCCTAAGCGTTATTGTTATCTTTAATTTCTAATTCTAACTAGATCTCGTATTCCTCTTAAGTAGAGGCGGCTCTCTTAGATAAGCTTACTTTAGATACTATTATTAGCTACCTAGGGGTTTATTGGTATTGTTTGTTTCTAATATTAGGGTATAGGTTAAGTATAGTCTGGCCTTATAAGGGGGGGGATATTATAGGGACCTTCCCAGGCTATGTGTAGTATTTAGTATCCAAGTATAATGAGTTAACGCGTTATTGTAAATAAAGTTTCTTTTTAGTGTGGAATATTATAAAGGCCTTCCTAGGCTATATAGGGAGAGCTTAGTATAATATAACGGGCTCGTATAATTGCCTCTAAACTAAAGCTTGTGGATTGCTACTGTATAAAAATACTAAGCTAAGGAGAAGAAGAAAAAGACTATTAGAGACTGATAAGATATAAATAGGTCGCTAAGGCGCTAGTAGTAAGCGAGCTAATAGCGATTTTCTATCCCGGGGATAGAAAATCCTAATTAGCTAATTTAACGGTATAGTAGGGTTTAGTAGGTGACGTGCTCTAGCACCGTTACATAATTAGGGTTTATAACCTACTAGTAACCTACTAGTAGTAACCTATACTAATAACTTATATACTATTCTATATATGTATTATATAGATAATATAAAGCTAAAGTATAGAGTTAGTGGTGTATTTAATAGGTATATAGCCTTATCGCCTATAAGTCTAGCTATATATAAATAACCTATAACTTACCTATAAGGTACTAGCGATCTACCTATATAAATAAGCCTTTAGAATATTTCTTATACTAGTAGAGTATATGCAATTAGCAAAATTTAGTAGAATTTCTATATATATATTACGTAGGTATAGTATAAGGCTAAAGTATAGGTTGGCGGCGGATTTAATAGGTATACTACCTTACTACCTACGCGTCTGGCTGTATATAAGTAACCTATAACCTACCTATAAAGTATTTATATATACCTATCTCTCTATACATAAAATTAAAACGCTTTTTCTCCTTTAATTTTTTTTTTATTAAGGTTTTCTATGGGGTTTTATTAAGGCTTAAGTATATAAAGGATTGGGGACGATCCTTTTAAAGGGGGGGGGGGTTATTAGGTAAAACCTAAGCAGATAGTTATATAGCTATAAGGCACAGGCAACTCGTATACAACTCGCCTATAAGGTACGTGCGCTACATATACCTAGGGAAACTAGTGCTGGCACCGATAAAATCTTATCTAATACAAACTAATAAAATATCGGTATTGCCAATATTGCCAATATTTGGATAATATTGCAATATTGCTTAGTATACCAAAATTTTATATTACACCTAAAGGTTATCTTCTATCTATATAATATAATATTATATATCTTCTAAAACTTAAATTATCTCTTATTTTTAATACTATTAGTAGGGGGAGGGTATAAGGGGGGAAGGGGGGGAAGGGGGGGTAGGAGGAGTAGGTAGCTAAGATTTTAGGCCTCTTTTAGGGGCATTTAGCGAGTCTAGGGGCATAGACCGCCTAAAATCTCGTTGCTTAGGCAATAGAGCCCCTATAAGGTCGCCAAAGTTATGGGGGCTCTGTCGCCTAAGCAACGAGGTTTTAGGTGGTCTATGCCCCTAGACCCGCCAAAGGCCCCCTAAAGAGGCCTAAAACCTCAGCGACTCGTATATAGGGCACGTGCGCTTGTAGCCAGATACCTTCTTTTTCTTAAGAAATTGTCTATTCTTATAATATACCCTATTATTTTATTAATTAAACTCTCTATTTATATCTTGCCTTATAAAAAGGCTTTTTTATAAGGTAGTAAGGCTCTTTTATAATGTAAGGCTGCGTAAAGCCAGTTATTTATATTTTTTACCTAATATTGGCAATATTATATTGCCGATATATTTCCAATAACCGATATTTTATCCGTTTATATTGGTTCGTATCGGTGCCAGGTCTGAGGGAAACCCCTTTTTTACCTCGCACCTTAGACACCTCCTTTTCCCTTAAGGATTCGCCTATCTATACAATATACCCTATTGTTCTATTAATTGGACTCCCTATCCACAGCCTTACCTTATAATTAAGTTATAGGTATTTTAAAAAGATATATTTTAGTGCTATATATAATAAAGCCTTATAGGAAATACTACGGTAGACTTATTAATAGGCTAGGTATATAGATAACGAAGTATAATAAGATAAACTAGTAGAGTAAGTGTTGGTAGGGGGGGTTACGTGGGCATCTATAGGAGCTTTCTGCGATCACGTGATAGCTTCGCCTGTTGTATATATTCTCATCCTTTGTGACTTGTCAGAAATTAGCGATGAGGTGCTGACTAAGCTCTGGACACATTGCGAGGTCAAGCTCTGCATGCAATCTACATAGACATCAACCGTATCTACTGCATCACGAATCAATCAATATTCATCGTCTGCGTCATCTCTATCATCAAATAGACCCTCAAGACACCTCC
>Ga0307507_10000334_pt1 | contig 95680 bp, 40 predicted proteins | sample 7_EM_MG_FD_207223 | JGI IMG/M metagenome (GOLD analysis project Ga0307507, IMG submission 207223) | Populus trichocarpa ectomycorrhiza microbial communities from riparian zone in the Pacific Northwest, United States - 7_EM | ecosystem: Host-associated > Plants > Roots > Unclassified | place...
TATATATAGATGGCAACCACAAAAAGAAGAGTTGCCAGTGTCGGGAATGAGGCAAGCTGCCGTCACGCTAGGCATGTTGCCGTTACGTGCTGACGTGGCCCTAGCGTGGTGAGGAACCTTAAGTTCCTCACCCCTTTCCTTATTCCTATCAAAAAGAAGAATAACTATTATACTATCTACGAACCGTAGCTACGTGATATCCCCTTGTGTAACCAACAGTTATTAAGTAGAATTATTCTCTCTGCGAGATTCTTAAACTCCTTTATATAACTAGCAGAACTATAGATGTATATAATAATATTATAAAGCTTACCAAGTAGTCCTATAACCTAAAAGGTTGCCTATTTCTCCTCTTTATCCCCTACCTCCCCTTTTCCTTCCTATTCGTTATACAACTTAAATTATTCTATTTTAATTTAACTGCAAAATAGAAAGGCTTATACGGCTAAGTTAATAATATAACTAGTATAGCGGATCCGCCAATACGTGAAATCCTATTTAATCTCCTCTTCTAAGAGATAGGCTTCTACTTTACGATAAAGGGTATCGTTTAAACTAGCATTATTATAAACAATAGACCCAAGCTTTTGTATAATACCGTAGTCCTTAGGGACTGGGAGAAGAGTAGCGAATTGCTTATCTCTACTATAATTTGCTACCGTATAAAGGGCAAGGAGGGCCTTTAATTGCTTCTCCTAACCCCAATTAATAAAGTAGGCGTAGATTTCTAGAAAAAGGAGCCTATTTAGGGAGGTCCAGATATTAAGCAACAGATAAATACTTAATATTACCAACTAAAGTTTCTTTTATACAATATCTTTATAAGCTTGCTAGGATAGTTTAATCTTTTTTATAATTTGAAAGTATGCTATTATAAAAAAGTCGGACGATTCTAGATTAAGAACTTAGTAAAAAGCATAAAATTTAGGCCATTTAATAATACGGAATAGAATATTTCATATAACAATTAATAAGATTAAAGCTTTATTAATTATATCCTAATCTAGTCGTTTTTAAAAGACCTAGGTATCTATTTCTGTGGTTTAACCTAAAGACTCTACTTTAATGTATAGTTGCTAAAGTTTTTTAAGTATTTCTAATTGTATTAGGCTAGTATTCTTTTTAACCTAAAGCAGATGTTTTAAATTAAGATACTTTCGAAAATTACTAGTAACTAGACTACTGTATAGCAATTCTTATAGACAGTAAATGCAGTAGAGAATACGATTTCGACCTAAATATTCTGGCTCCGTGCCAAGTGCCGTACAAGCATAGGCCTATGTTGCAACGGCTATTCGGGCCCTCGTTGGGCGAGTTAAGGCCGAATTAACAGTAGTTGAAGGCGCAAGAAGAGATGATTCTGCTTTAGAATCTATATTTATACAATAGGGTAAAGGGAAGGTAAAAGGTAAGAGAATTTTCTAGCGGTGGGGAAGTATGGATAATATTTATAATCCATATTGATAAGATCTATATCGATAATAGATCGATAAGATGGACGATAAGAGTATGGGAAACCATACTGCTTCTGCTATAGAGTTTGCCTAAACATCTTCTGTTAATAAGATCCCTAGTTTAGCCTCTGCTCCTTAGTTCTATAATTACTTAATCCTTAACCTCTAGGTTTCTATAGTTTCTTATTCTATCTCTTAGACTCTTTAGTGCCGCTTAGGTCTATTAGCTCTGGCCTACCGTTCTATAGTTTATAACTCTACATCTATCGTTACATACTTTACGTCTTATACAACTATAGAACTCTATCTTACCCTTTCTTGGCTTGTTCCCTTTAATAGATTTTATTATTTATCTTAATTAACTAATTAAATAACTCTTATAGAGTCTCCGTATCTTCTATTAGGATAATTACGTCCTAGACTTTAGCCTTAAGTCCCTATTTATACTGTGCTATAAGCGCCTTATTATTCTACTTAACCTACATTGCGAGTGTTTAAAACTATATTATATACTTAATTGCTAAGGTGCGTTATACTAGGTTCTGAAGCTTTCTTTCCGCTGTTGTTGTTACTTTAGGGTTGCTAAATATCTATATTAGCCTCTCCGCGAACCTATTCTAATTAGCAAATATAAACCGTACTTATTAGTTAGTAGTTGTTATTCCGTTTATTTAAATTTTGGTAAAGTAAGATTTAAACCACTTAAGTGCTCTTCTAGTTAAAAACAACCCTATATACGCTCCTTGGTCTATAGTCGTTGCCAACTTTACCCCTTTTTGCATAGCCTTAAAGTGCATTTGCGTAAGAAACCCTTTAAGCTTTAACTTCTCCCCCAAGAATTGTTTAATTAATAGTAGCTTAACCTTAGCTACTCTAAGTCCATTAATTTGGTCCTTAAGTATTTAATTATTATCTATTAATCGATTAACTATTTTCTATAACTAACCTACCATAACAAGCTGCGAATTAGTATCCTTTATACTAGTGTTCCTACTAGTACCTAAGGTAGTTGCTGCCGTTAACGGCGTTATAACTGGTGCTTTTGGTGGCATGTTGTTCGACTATATTAATACTGTTACGGACAGCTTAAGTACAATATTACAACTACTTGGAGAAGAGTTGGAGGAAGCTAGTTGGTTAATATAGGTACGGTCCAGGATAGATCTGGTGGAACCATGTGACAAGGAATAGTAGCTGAGGTTATATAGTGTAATCTGTATAATCTGTGTGATCTGTGTAATCTATACGGAGTATATAGAGCACACGTACCTTACGGAGCGAAGGGATTTCTTAGGCGTATGGTTGTGTATTTAAAGGACCATAGTCCCTACCTAGATAGTTCTCTCTTCGTAGTGAATCTTAGAATATAATTAGAGTTAATCTATTGGGCAACTACTCCACCAGTTATTATTACGTTGTTAATACTGTTCTTACCTATATACCCAGCCTAATAATAGGACCTATTATAGTTCCTACTACAAGGTTCTGTTACATATTTACTACCAAGGTTACGGTATTAAATAAGGTTGAATAACATGCCACCTAAAGCACTAGTTATAACGACGTCGACGGCAGCCACGACCTTAGGGTTAGGAGACTGTAAGGGCGCGAAGAGGCTTCAAGGAAGATTCGAAGGAACAATATAAATTCTATTTAAATCTAAGGGTATATAGCTCTTGCAGAGAACAAGACGTTGCGTAAAGAAGAGAAAGGAATTACGGGAGAGCCCTGTAATTAAATAGTCAGGGGTCTTGGTGGTCGATGCGTGCGCACGTGCGCGCGCGGTCTTCGACGGACTTCGGTAATTCGATTGATCTGTCAGAACTTGGCAGAAGTCGATCAAGCTGGCAGAATTTGGCAGAATTTGGTCAAAGCGTCGGACTTCATCTGTCGAGTGTTTTACCGAGACATTCCTACTGTAACTGGGCTAGTCCCGTTACACAGTTCTAGCCTTTAGATCCTTAGATTTGTGGAAGAGTTCTATTTAAGATTTAGAACCAGTTCTAACCTTAAAAAACAGCTTCCTCTAGCACAAGTAGCACTAGTACAGTGGCTTATCTCTTCTTAGTAGAATACCTAGCTATTCTATAGTATAACAGTAAAGTTAACCACTGATTAGTATTGGTAACATAAGGTAATATTACGTAGCTACAGTTCGTAGATAGTATGATAATTGTTGTTCTCTTCTTCCTCCTGCTTGAGGAAGGGTAAGGAGCTTAAGGCTCCTCGCCACGCTAGTGCCGCGGCGACACGTGACGGCAACTTGCCTCGCGTGACGGCAACTTGCCTATATTCCCAACAGATATATTATACCTTTTCTTATAATTTATATATTCTTTCCCAGTCTTTCTCTGTAATTTGCTTATGGTAAAAGTTTTATAGCTAAGGGTCTAAGTATTCGCAGTAAAACACGCCTATATAGGGTATCTGTCTCCTAAAGCACTTTTAAAGGCCAAGAAGAGGGTATATTATACTTATCTTGTTCTTTAATATGCACGAGTATTATATCTATCTATATTAGAACCTAGTTATATATAAGATCTATCTAGGATATAGTCTCTTACATTTTTATATATCTTGGTAATATTCTTATTATTCAGCTGTAGGCTAGATAAATCTGTTATATATCCAATCCCATACTTAGAGGATATAGGATATTCTAGTATATCTTAACTAAATATAAGTCTTTCTACTGCAAGCGATCTAGTTTATATAATTGATATTAAGCCTAGCTATATTATAGAAATAATTAGTTTATATATTATATATAGCTTATATTATAGAATTCTACTTACTACTAGCGTTAAAGAAGAGGCATTGGCAGATCATTATAGCGTAGGCATTTAGGATTGTATATCTTTATAATACTCCTAATATAAGCCAGATATATCCTAATTACCATCTTTAATATTTATATATGTGCGTTCCTCCTGCACCTGTTGCCCTTTATAGAAGAAGTCCTTCTATAATTATTCTAAGTCTTTAATTAAGGACTAAGTTGCTTCTATTAGCAGTAGTATAGAAGAACTACCTAAGATAGGTAAGTGTATAAGGGTATTTGGATTATATCTTGGATACATTGTTAATCTATCCTAGATATATCTCTGCGCACTTTAGGGTGGTTGTGTATTATTAGCCATTTCTAATACTAAGATTGCACGATCTTAGATATACCAAAGATAGGGTATAGTTGCAATTTTATACAATCAAGTGTAGCTTTAATGGCGATAATTTTAAAGAATTTTGTGTTGAAAGCTCATTAAGTGTGCGCGCACGGTGCTAAAGTTCATCTAGTGTAAGATTTTGCGACGTGGCGTATTTCAACACTCCCGGAGCTTTCGGCAACACTGGCCGAGCTTTAGACTCGGAGCTGTTACAGGTTGTAGGCGATTAACAGTATGCTTTAATTGGGATTTTTTTTACAACCAGTGCTAATAAATATATATGCGCCTGTTAAGCTAATTACTCTTTAACGCAATTTAATATATTTAGAAGACAATGCTCTATCCCTTAAACCGTCAATTATCGTCCTACGTTATCGATAAATATTTGCCCAATCAGGAAGTATAGATTCTTAGTGTTTTGTGCACGGGCTATATTATTATCGATAACGTAGTGCCCTGACGTTTCAAGGGATAACGGGATAAGGCTTGCGGGCGTCGCGGGCGTCGCTGTAACTCTACTACGGCTCCTACGGGAGGTGGACGAAGGTGTAGAAAGCGCCGATCGCAGAGAGGGCGTTGGCCGAGGAGGAGGCTCCATTAATACACCAAAATAGGGAGTCGTGATAGAGGCCTGGTGGCAGAGAGGGGCTCACTCGAATCGCTCACCGACGTCAATCACGCATTGTGCGAAGTCAAATCTGGAGCCTCATCTGGAGCCACCGAACAATCGCCTTTATTACAGGTTCAAACGAGCCACGGAGGTGGCCGCCACTAATTACAGAACGGGCGACACTAAAAGGTGCACGGATTGAACAGTTATGAAATGGAGCCGATTTGCAACCGAACATACCCTTGGTTACTGGTATAAGTTAAGATATTTACTTAGTAACAAAGTAATTATTATAGGTCGACAATAATCATACACCACCTACGGAGCGTTGATCAAAAGTGGTATAGCGTTACTTCAACCCCGTCGGTGGTCTGGGTACGAGATAAAGTGTGACCGTGGGGCTTGCCTCTTCATACTCTAGCATCTCTGTTAGCTTAAGGTACTTAATATCACATCGACCGTTATCAGTCAGATCGTACCTTTGAAACGCTACAATATGCGCTGTAATCAAAGAACAGTAGTGAGAACCTCCTTTTCTCATATCCAGGCTATTATCGATAATCACGGCTCAGCTTGCTAATCCTGGCAGTAAAGTAGTCCACGGGCTAATGACCCACACGGGCCAGTGACTCACCCCACCAAGAACGCGTCTCTATAGCTTTGAAAACGACCTTGCTTGTAGACTTGAATAGCTAGTTCAAGCCTACCTTCTTTGCGTAAGGCTACTTGTTGTTGTGGTGTAGTTATAGCAGTAGTAAAAAAGATCGCGACTCGTTCTTGGTGGGGTGAGTCACTGGCCCGTGTGGGTCACGTTAACGGGACAAAGTTTGGACACCAGTATTCCAGCTACTGCGAGCTTAACAAGCTTAAATCAAGGCTCTCACCAACCACCTCGAACCCAACGTGGACGACAACTACTACATTTAGTAGCAGTATGACTTCTCCTCTTGATCTTCCATGAAGCGATCATCTGACATACATTCATAGATACTCTCACCTACCATCTCCCCAATACAACAACAAGGTCGTTAACCGGGTTCATTACACCGACGAGCCATCCCAATGACACAACCCAATACACTTATTACCTCTCCTCAGGAACTCAATGGACCCTCATTTCCTTAGGCGCTTTTTTCGTTGTCGGAATCGTTCTTATTTATTTACCTTGTCCGTCGTTTCCCAGCTTGTGTGGCGGTGTCAGTTATCTGCTGTGGATGTATCGCAGCCTGTTTAGAAAGCAGTACGTACAGCATCTTTATCCTTTTATTTGGATATTGTTAACAGTATCTTTGTCGGCTTCTGCTCTGCTTATCTCCGTATCTCTCAATCGGATTGATTGGCATTTTGCTAACTTGGAACTACCGAAGCAAATAAAACTACATACCGGTGTACAAATTCCGAGACGAACTTTCCTATGGGGCAGCGGCCATCCACTTGCACATGGTGTGGTGTGAATTTAGTACGGCAATACCTGGATATAACTGTCTCCGGCGTTTGTGGTTGAGAGCGATTTGAAAGGTCTACCGTGCGTGCTTCGGCCATGGTCCAATAGGAACGATCTAATCCGAGAAAGAGAGGCGTGTGTGCGTATGATTAGTGAGTACTGCAGTTCTTCTCATTATGGCTTGCGAGGATGACGCGGCTTGCAGGTCTTCTGGCGCGCTGTGGAGGTAGATGCTTGCTCCCACAAAACACGGAAATGGACGAAGGTTGAGCGCAGCCTCTAGGAGATGACAGTTTTTCGGGCTAGTTGGATCCGCCTCTATTTAAATGATTAAAACTCCGCAAGATTAACTGTTCCATTAACTAATTCCTCCCTTCCTCTCGTCTCTGCCGTGAGAGACCATCAACACGAATATTGTGCCATGGAATTGAAAAAAAAACTCTAAGGATATACTCCTACCTTCATGACCCATCGGGTCTTTGGAAGCTTACGTATGTCATCGCGCCATGAATTTGGAGAGTGCCTTATTCTGACCCCTGAAACCAGGCAGCCGAATTTCCCGCTCTGCCATTGGTCGAAATGGTAACTTCAACTTTCTTGCCAAGGGCAACAATTATGAGTGCTTTGTAATTTCGGACTTGAGAATTGAGCGAGATTGAGAGCGGAATTGGCGCGCTGTAGAATATAAGACTGATGAAGATAGCGAGCATGCAATCGCCATCCTTAACTCTTTAACCTCACATCCATCACCCATAGCACCTGGGATCAAGAGTTCACTCACTTCCAACATTACAGCTGCTTCTTCACAATGGCTCCTCTCAGAATTGGCGTAATGTTTGAGAACGTCCAGCTGTCCGACATAACCTGCATCGACCTGATCGGCAACCTCTCCACGGACTACGTCAAAGTGCTCGCCGAAGTCGGCTACGCCGAGTATCTTTCACAGTCCATGGATATGGAGTTCCTGTACATTTCATCTAGCCTCGAGCCAGCGTTCATGACGCCCTCCCTGTACGCCAAGCCCACCGTGACCTACGGCGACTGTCCGCGCGACCTGGATATTCTAGTGATCGGCGGCCCACCGCCAACGCATCGGCCAGAGGCTAGCCTTAAGTTTCTGAAAGAGGCGGCAGAAAAGACGAAGGTGGTGCTGACGACTTGTGTTGGCTCGACCTGGTTGGCCAGTGCCGGGGTGCTGGACGGCAAGAGGGCGACGACGAATCGCGAGTTTCTACCTTTTGCGAGGCAGATGCATCCTAATGTTGAGTGGCTTGATCAGAGGTGGGTTGTCGATGGGAAGTTTTGGACTGCTGGGGCTGCCGGGGCTGGTATGTAAACTCAGGCTTAACTGGAACGTTCGATAGTGCTAATGTGGGTCTCATTGTTTAGGCACCGATATGGTCGCGACCTATGCTTTGCAAACTTGGGATGAGAATTTCGTCAGAAAGCTATCATTGGACTTGCTTGATACGGACCCAGTTCTCAGAGGGCAATTTTATAAGTAATCACCCAGGCCGGTAGGAGGCTAAAAGGCAATTAGTGGCGGAAATCCTTTAAATATCTCGAAATTGAGTAAAATGTCAGCATTGAAGAGAAGCAGTTGTTGTTAAATGATTGTTCACTGAACATTATGAAATATCATTACAAATCCCTATATGGGATTAGGCCCTGCCGGAAAACACCTTCCGAGATTATGAACCGCTACATTTGGCTAGTGAAGGTGCAACTAGATTAATACCAATCGTAGCAGCGGTGACTGAATTGTTAGTGCCGCCTAAAGCTCCTTCACCGACAATTAAGGTATCGTTTTCGTTAGGCATCACCCGAAGGCTGCAGGTATAAAATGTGCTTTCTAGTGTATCTACCTTTGTCCAAGCACCTGGAGTGCCTAGAACGTGATTCAGGTAAACCTGAGAACCACTACCAGACCTAACAACAAGGGTATCTAGCGGACCCCCTGCAGAGCTTTATACGATGTATGGTAAGCTTGTCGGTATGGTCCTATCCGCGGCAGTCAAAGGCCTTCCAACACTGGCTTTAAAGTTGGTCGGATCCGTTGAAATGCGGGAACAGACCGCAAAAGCCGTCTCTAGAGCTCCCTAGAATTCGTAGGTCACGATGTATTGCCCAAAAGGCATTTCGGCAACAGTTGTCATACCAGGCCGGAAGTCGTACATGCTGTAAGCAACATCCACTGGGTTTCCCCACGTGAGAAGGCCGCTGGAAATCTGGTGAACAAGTTTTCACCATGTGCCGGGTCACGCTGATCAGAGTAATAGGCAGTAATTTTGCCTTACCACATCATAATGAAAGCCTCCCAAACAGATGTTTTCCCATTGTTTGGAATGGCACGGCCACCGTGAGCAATATGAGATGAACTTCCAGGTTTCTCTGAGTGGGTTCCTAGTAAGCCGAAGAATAAGTGAGCATGATTATAAGAAATTACCCTTTGTCTGGACTTGCATATAGATCAATTTGAGTTTGAGATAAATCTGCGGGAATGGAGTTTCCAGCCAAAAGCACAGTACCTGCTGGAAACCTGACAATGGCCTGAGGGAATTCGTATGAGAAAGGCTGATATCGTAAACCCCAGTCATTGATTTGATCAGTCACTCTGGAGAATTCTGTCTATGTTCAACCTAAATCCGTGGAAAGATTGGAAAGTACGGTGGCTCTGGCGAGCAATTTCCCCACGTTGTAATGAGAATATTGCCATGTTCGCAATCTTTGATTAATTAAGGAGTAGTGTATGAGCGTAGAGTGTTCTCGGTATGGTGTAGTTAGAGGGTGGCGTCAAAATCGTAACATTGGAGAAAGTTCCAGGTGCAGGCCAACGGATGATACTAGAGTAAGGATATTATGCGGGGCAACTGGTTCTGTGGCTGAAGGTTGCGTGCCTCGCGTCAACGACTCAAACGCGCTAAGCACTATGCTGGGCGATATTTTTAAGCGAGGCTCAATGAGATCACTGATAGTTGCCTATCGCCCTCCAGCAACCTTTGTGGTCACTCTTTTCGCTCTTTTCCACCTTCAGCCTGCAACTCGACTTGAGCGTGAAATACTGGTTACTACTTTTCTATCATGAGTTTGTGCGAAATTCAGATGTTCCTTCCGATGCACCGTACATCTCGGTGAAGAGGGATCATTCACAGTTAGAGAGAATCCCTTCACTTCTAGCCTCTCCTCCGCTTATGCACTCCGTAGAATGATCCAGTGTTACCATTAGAACATCCGATATCTCGCATTAAAATACTGACAATGTCGGAATCTCCGCCAACGAACGCAACCCCACCGGACGCTATCCAGGAGTACAACAAGCCTCACGATAGTGCTCAGGCATCTGATCACCAGGGCAAGGGCAAGGCTAAGGCGCAAGAGGATGATAACACTATAAATGATGAGCAGGTTCTGCTAGAAGATGAAGAGCTTGACGAAGATGCGGATGAAGAAGCTCGTCTTAAGTCTCTCGCTACTGCAATCAGGGATCAGGATGACCTTGAAAGAGACATAAGTCGCCAGGCCGACCAAATGATGACTGAGCAGGCTGATGAGCGGGACAATAAGCGTTTAGAAAAAACCGAAGCTGAAAAGCAAAGGTTTACAACACAACTCAAGAAACTCGAACAGCGTCTCTTGATTCCTGCCGGATCAGCCACAAAGAATAAGATTCGCCAGGACATTGCACATGCTGAAGCTAAGATCGAAACCCTCGAGACTGAGCTTAAGCAAATCCAGAAACGGATTGACGACCGACATAAGCGTGAGGATGGCGAAGAAACTGAGAGGGAAGCGGGAGGTAATAAGCCTCTTCTTAATGAGAGTAGACGGGATTTTCTGATAAGGACGGGCAAAATCACACCATTTTCGAGAATGGCACAAGTTCCGAGGACTTCATCAAACCTTGCGGATGTTATGCTCGATGCAGAGGCAGAGGATGAAAATGATGAAGAGATGGAGGAGTATGTGCGGTCTGAGTCTATCTCACAAGGCCCAGTCTCACACCGAAATTTAATGAAACCGGGCTTCATGGACGAGGAAGAGGATGAAAATGGAGCCTCTTTAACTGCAGCGTTACCTATCAGGCGCCCTGCAAAGAGGAGACGGATTGGGTCGTCGCACGAAGTAGCTGCTTCTCCAAGTGGCCAGTTAAGTGTGATAGAGGGCTCGGAAGTGGAGGAATCAGACGACGACTATAATCCCGAAATGGATGATAGGCAGCTTGCTGCTGTCGGTGAATCTGAAGAAGAACTGAAGGATATGGACGAGGATCACTTATTCGAAACTCCAGCTTGTAAACGCAAACAGGACGGCAAGAAATCTAAAGTTACCAAACTCGTTGAGGAAGAGAAAATGGACCTGGCGGGTGTTGACGATGGCAACGAGAAAGTATATGAGAGTCGCATGCGTTGCTGGGCTGAGAGCCGTCATGAAGCTCGGAAGCGTGCCCAAGCAAAGAGAGCTGCGCAGGGCAACGAGTATGGGATTGATGAGGTTGATGAGGACTATATCTTTGAACAAGAGTGCTATAAGCCACATCCGACTCGTCCCGACGCTGAATTTGACAGAGGATATCAGATCCCTGGAGACATATATCCTTCGTTATTTGACTACCAAAAGACTGGCGTGCAGTGGCTCTGGGAGCTCTACTCACAGCAAGTTGGTGGCATTATCGGTGACGAAATGGGACTAGGTAAAACGATCCAAGTTATATCCTTCCTAGCCGGGCTGCATTACTCGAAGAAGCTCACGAAACCCATAATTGTGGTTACCCCAGCCACAGTGATGAAGCAGTGGGTGAATGAATTCCATAGGTGGTGGCCTCCACTTCGTGTTTCTATCCTGCATACATCCGGAAGCGGGATGATGGATACGCGAAGGGAGAGCCAGCTAGAAAGAGAGCTAGAATCAAGAGACTGGGATGACAATCGTCCCGCGCTCACGAAATCCGGAAGAGCTGCCAAAAGAATTGTCGATAAAGTCAAGCGAGATGGACATGTACTGGTGACTACATATTCTGGACTACAGACTTATGCGGAGTTCCTCATCCCTACAGACTGGGAATATGCCGTTTTAGATGAAGGGCATAAGATACGCAACCCTAACGCAGCTATCACTATTTACTGTAAAGAACTTCGAACCGCTAATAGGGTCATTCTGTCTGGAACACCTATGCAGAATAATCTTGCTGAGCTATGGTCGCTCTTCGACTTTGTTTTCCCGATGCGATTAGGCACGCTTGTGAACTTCCGCAATCAGTTCGAATTTCCGATTAAGCAAGGCGGTTATGCGAATGCGTCAAATTTACAAGTCGAAACAGCCATGAAATGCGCAGAGACTTTGAAAGAGACAATAAGTGCTTATCTTCTCCAGCGTTTCAAAGCCGATGTTGCAGCAGATCTCCCAAAGAAAAGCGAACGAGTACTGTTCTGCAAATTGACAAGACAGCAGAGGGAGGCCTATGAAAAATTCCTTAGTTCTGAGGAAATGAGATCTATCATGAATGGTAAACGCCAAATGTTATTTGGTGTAGACATTCTTCGCAAGATTTGCAATCATCCTGACCTTGTAGAGCATAAAACATTATCGAAGAAACTTAAATACAACTATGGCGCGAGCGCGAAATCAGGCAAGATGCAGGTTGTAAAGGCGCTATTGGAGATATGGAAGAAGGGCGGTCACAAGGCTTTACTCTTTGCTCAACACCGGATCATGCTTGATATTCTTGAGAAATTTGTCAAGACTTTGGATGGATTCAATTATCGTCGCATGGATGGAACAACCGCGATCAAGGACCGGCAAGACATGGTTGATGAATTCAATCGAGATCCTGATTTGCACGTTTTCCTTCTTACCACCAAAGTTGGAGGCCTGGGAGTCAACCTCACTGGTGCAAATCGAGTTATTATATATGATCCAGACTGGAACCCATCAACAGATATACAAGCTCGCGAGCGTGCTTGGCGACTTGGACAGAAGAGAGAAGTTGAGATTTACCGTCTTATGACAGCTGGTACTATTGAAGAGAAGATATACCATCGGCAAATTTTTAAGCAGTTCCTCACAAACAAAATCTTGAAAGATCCGAAGCAACGTCAAACATTCCAGCTACGTGACCTCCAAGACTTGTTCACTTTGGGCAGCGAAAATGATGGGGCCACCGAAACAGGCAACCTTTTCAAAGGCACCGAGGTCAAATTCTCTGATAAGCAACCTAACGTTGCAGAGCAGAACCAAGGCTTACCCACGCCTCCATCAGAGACAGAGATCGCTCATCAGAAAGCTACCAGGCATTCGGTTTTCAGCACTGTAGCTAGTTCTAGCGGTAGTGGCACTGCTAATGGCGATGGTGCTTCTGAAAATCTCGCTGCTATTACAGGGGTATCGCGCCAAGAGAATTATGCCCCGGCTGACTCTGAACAAACAACTGACGCAGAAGGCTCTGGTAATAGCGCCAATGATGGAAAGAAGGATGATCGCCTCCTCAGCACAATCTTCGCCCGCTCTGGTGTTCATTCAGCCCTCGAGCACGACGCCATCCTCAACTCCAATTCACGGAAGTCCAAAGTAGCCGCCGATCCCGAAATCATTGCGCGCGAAGCACGCCGAGTGGCATCAGAAGCTGCGCAAGAACTACAGCGTGCTGGCGAACTTGCTCGGACGGTTCCAGTTGGCACTCCAACATGGACTGGAACGTTCGGAATCGCAGGCCGGCCAGAGGAGCGTCCGCGCGGGCTAGGTGCGGGTAGAGGGGGAAGGGGCGGTGGATTATCGTCTTCCTTCATCCTCGCAAACCTCGCCGCGCGCCAGACTGGTAGTCCTGGTGGCGGTGCTTCGTCGGCATCTAGCCGCTCAGCGACGCCTCAGCAAACGCAGCCGCGGGGTCGCGAGTTCCTAGCACTGATTAGGGATTATCTGCTTGCCCACGGTGGAAAGGTGCATACGCAGATGCTGATTGATCACTTCAATCGATTTTGCGGAACGCTGCAACGTACGGCTGAGTTCAAAGAGATGTTGAAGCGCATTGCGGTGCTTGAGAAGGGGAGTACAGGTCGTGGGAAATGGGTCCTTAAGGATGAGTTCAGACCGACAGGACGTTAATGGGCTTACTATTCGATCATTGCTGGGGATTCATGGCGGAAATTACTGAAGTTGGGGAGGGCAGCTATGATTTTCGAGCAGGGCGGTTATGTAATTCTCGGGAATGGTTCGCTGGGTTGCATTGGGCTAGGAGTTTCGATAGCATGGATGGCGGCTTCCTTTCACCTGGTCACATACCCTTACGTTACGTTTCTTTGCATCAAGAGTTAAGCATGGCGTTTGGAATATTGAAGGCATCACTTGCATTCGATCTCTTGATCGGCATATAGATCTAATTACCAATTGCAAATAAAGAAACAATACTCTCAATATGACTACCGTTCGGCATATTCATTCCATTGTGATTGTATTATATAGATTTTATAAATATCGGAAATAGTCGTGATATGGCGTAATGCCTCCATCTCCCTCCCTCACCCAGAAATACTCACCAAAGGCACCACTCTTCCCCCCTGCCCTCAAACACACGCAAATTACTTCGCCGCTGCCACCGCTCAACCCACTCGATTTTTTAGTATTATCCGGCAAAAAAACGTGCCTTTGCCCTCTGGGAAAACGCCTACAAACACCCGATCCGTACGTGCGAACCTCTCTTCCCAGATAACAAGTCCAACCATAATTCCTAGCAAATATGACCAAACAGGGTAGACGTTGGTACAAAGTAGAGACCGAATATATACACAATAGAAAGTAAAAACGTGAACATGATGCGAGAACGCCGCCGATTATGCAGGATAAGAACGAGGGAGTGCACGGTCAAATGCGATTATTGTAGGTACGAGGATAGCCAGTATGGTTTAGAAGACACCGAAGTCACCCGCAAACCAGGTGAACGAGAGGACAGTGATGGCGCACATGGCGAAAAGGAAACCGAGGGCCTGGCGCTCGGTGCTGGAGAGTGCGGCACTGCAAGTTGGGCAGTGGTAGTCTGCAATCGGAACGAGTTAGTCAACGCTCTTCGCAGTATTCGTTTTCGTCGGGATGTCTTGTTAGGTTAGTTGGCGGAGGGAACATGATTACTCACCTGACCATGGTGTATACGGCTGCGGTGTGTACATGCCAAATGTGTACTGGTTGTATACGGCCAAATATCCAGCCTTCGCCGTTGCGCTGACACTGCTGTCTGCGTCGAAAATGAGAAGAGTATATGTCTCCGTTAGCAATGGAAGAGTGGCAGTTGATTGGTATGCCCCGGTATCCCAGAATATTTTACCAGTCTCTTGGGTAGATTGGTTGAGAGTAAGAGTATATGTGCCTTGGTTGGCAGTGCAGGTCGCGAGCACGTCAATAGCTGTAGGCGTTACAGACAGGGAAGTGTAGTTCCACACAAACGTTACCCATTCACCAATTTTGTAATATTGTTGGCCGGAAATAGCAGCAGGCGTTACCATTTGAACTCCGCCCGCTGGCAGACGAGGATCAAATTGAGTAGTAGCAGATGAATTACCAGCGTGGGTGGGTTTGACTGTGGCTTTAGTCGTTTTGGCTTTGCCGGAGCTTTTTTCTGTTGCTGATACTGAGCCCGTTGTAGCGGCTGCACTTCCTCCTGTTGTAGCTGCCGAGTCGCTTTTTGTCTGCTTTGAGTCTCCTGTTGATTGAGGAGAGTCTGTTGCCGAAGCCTTGTCAGTTGGAGTTGCAGTAGCTGGTGCTGTGTCCGAGCCTGGAGAGTTTTAGTCAGAAACTACCACTTATACGTGCCAATTGTTTCATGACGTACTCTGAGCTGCCCGTCCATATAGAATTCCCCCTACCTCGCCTATTGCTTTTATGTTGCCGAATGCCTCTGGCCATGGCCATGCGGAGGAAAGGGATGAGAAGGTCAAAACAGTCGCGAGAAGTTGTGAGGGTTTCATTTTGGGCTAATAAAGATGTCGAATAGTGCAAGATGGGGTCAAAAGTCGTGAATGCGATCAAGGCTGTGAAAATAGACAAGTGTTCTCGTTATACAAGCTTCAACGCAGAATTGTCGGATTGTTGTGGAACCGGAGAAAACTTTGGGGAACCGTTTGACGCGTATGCAATGCAGCTCTCCTCCGTCCAAACGAGCGACTGATGAAGAAGAACACGAAGACGAACGAACGTTGGATGTTCGAGTCGGTCGCAAATCGTATGGGAGTGGGAGTAGAAGGAGAGAAGAGAGTGTGGTGGACAATCACGAGCTTTCAACAGGGGCAATGCAAGTTTGGGATGGTTGGCCGGCGGACCTCGCTTCAAACGCCACCTTCCCCCCGAGCACTTTGGCCTTCCACTCTATTTTTGGCACTCATACTTTTTCACGCCGTCATCGCTTTTAAGACATCGTTACACGCGATCTCAACACCACGCTACTACAACAATGTAACATTGAACTCAGCGTTGGCTACAGAAAAGGGGTTTGGTTAGCAAATTTTTAATCTGCCTTCAACCAATTAATTATTCAGTCGCGTTCCCACTGCAATCCTGTCTTCACTTCCTGGCGAATAGAATCCCTGGTCGCAATAGCAACACTGCCACCTCATTTGTCTTCAGCTTTGTGCAACCTTGGTCTGAAATACCTCACTCATCACATCTATCGCGTCTTCTCCAGAATGTTTCTGCCGTTTTCCTCGGAGGATTAAATGTTTATCCCATTGCTTAAGGATATAATGAAGTCAACTGCTAACGGTCCCTGGAACAGCTACACCATATCCCTTGCAACGGTGGAATTCGTCCTACGGTTATCGATAAGAGCCAGCCAATAGAATTAATAGGATCAAGATATGCGTTACTTTTGATTCTGGTGTTCGCGCACGGTCCAAATCTCGTAGGACTTCACTTTTTGTCCACCGAATGTCAACCTTTATTACCACAGGAAAATGCAACGGACTTTACATTTACCCACCAGCAATATAGTAGAGCTTCTTCCTCTACTCCTTCCTCACCTAATTCTCAATCTACGCGTCCATTAAGCTCGTAGACTTCGCGGATCTACTGCTTCTTCGCGAGAGCCTCCACTAGCTGGCTAGAACTACGGCTGTATATTCCTGATTGACTGGAAGAATCTTTTCCAAGGCAATCACGGCAGGCTTACTAGTTATTATAAATACCGACACAATTAAAGCAGATTAATGTTAGAAATAGTGGCTTTTTAAAGGCCTTCTACCAAGTAGCTTAATTAACTGTGTTAGCTCTAACGATGACGCCTTAGCTAACGAATTTAAACACCGACCTATCTAGCTACAAGCCAAATATAGTGGTAGAAACACCAGCTAAGTAGGTTCACCGAAGCTCGACCCTTAATAGAGTCTAACTTAAAAATAGAGCCCGCTTAACTACCTAACCCAAATCCCCACCACTGACGTCACTACCGGTGCAAACACCTACTTCTTTGAAGCCCCCACGGCGTGCTGATCGAATCCGACGATATTTAGATACTATTTGAGGTCAATTAGAGTAGATCTAAGATCCGACAATGTCAATATTTACATATACAGAGGTGCTGCCAAAAATCTAGAATTTAACTCTGACTCTTAGATTTATATAAATTACCCGATTAGGATAAGCGCGCCGTCAGCCGTGTAGTCAGCGGAAGGCAACGCTGCCTGTTAGCCACACTGCCAAATTTCCAATCCGGCGCTTAATTAAATTAAAATTTATTTCCCAATTTCAGAATTGCTTTGAGATTGCTCATTGCGTAACGTTACTACTCCCAGAACATCAAATTTCAGAATATTAAAAACATAACTTAATGAAGAGCATCTGCAAATGTGGAATTGAATACCTATAATCACCTCAACTCCAGTACAACAAAACAGCTACGGGATCCTCAAACGGCCATAGAATTAGTATGTCGAAGTAAATGACTTCTCCAACCAAGTCCATTTATCACAGATCTCTTCTCTCCAGGATGATTATTACTTACCGTCCACTCAGCCGTTGTACTAACGCCTATCTTTTTATCGCCTGACATGTAGAACTCGAGAGATGATACAACAATAAACGGATCTCTTCACCAGATGTCACCACATACCGAAGTTCCATTTGATATTGCTTTTAACACAATGGTTGAGAGATTGACTGATAAACTAGCACCCAAAAGTTATCCCCTGTACCCTAGTGTCGCTGCTAGTATTCCGAAATCCGCTCATGCAAGATTCTGTCAGACGCTGAGCAGGCTGATGGAAATGACATATATGATACTCTATATCGAAGAATCTCAGGGGCTCGAAGGCCCTGAGAAGATATCTACAGAATGGCCCGCGCGCTGTCACGTGACACGTCGCCGAGCTCAAAGAGACTGCCCCAAGTAGCCCCCCCTACCAACAGATTCAAAAAACAAAGATTCAGCGAGTAATATCCTATGCACATTACATATACACCTTAGAGTCAAGAAGTAAGCTATACGCCAAGCCCGTTAATATCAAAATTCCAAGAGGAGTTAGGAGCTTGGCCATAACCTGCAATACCTCATCCAGAACCGCTCAGCATATTCATACGCGAAATCCTGCACTACACCCTCTGAGTCTCTGGCGTGCATCTTCTTTGTGTTTGACATGCTAGCCTCAACCATCCTCCTCAATGCATCCCCAATAGTCACCTGCTTCTCAACTAGCCTCTCCGATATGGTTTCTGCGACACCTCTAGTCGCGCGGTCTTCCCAGCCTAGAGCCATCGGAACTTCATATTTACATGGCGGTTGAACGAGCAACATATGACGCCATGATGCTGACCAACCCCCGACTTGCAGTTTTTCGACGGAATTTCCTTTGAAATCGACCCACAAGGTGTGTCTTGATGGATGGTTTTTTGGATCTTTGCCGTTTTCGTTCCACCTGATCAGGAGTCGCTTGAGAGGAAGTGGGTTTAGCTCAGGCGAGGCGTTAGGCGCCGGGATGAAGAAGAAGCGGCGCTGTATCTTGATTGATTTGCGTATGACGGTCTGCCAGTATTTGCAGACACCCTGAACAAAGAGGAGGTCGGACATGGGCAGTTGGACAAGTATTATTTCAAGCAGCTCAACTATGCTCATCACTAACTCAACGGCTGAAGGCATCGTAGAAAGAGAATTCCGACGTGTCAGAATGAAAGAATGATGATAGTGTAGCGAATGTAATAATAGTGATGTCTATATATCGCCACTTATGAAACTAATAAAATTTTGATGCAATGATGTGATAAGGTTGAGGAGGTGATTGGCTTCGGTGAAAAGCCTGGCAGCCCTATACATTTGGCCGGGAGGAAATTATTGTGCAACATTTTGAGCTATGCATAAGCAGAGAATAATGTGAAGTTTTAAAATAGGTCAATTTTTCTACCATACTCAGCTAATGCATATCTTTACAGTTTTAGTTTAAGATTACCGGAACAAGGAAGAAATATTCGGGATAAAGGTGAGGTACAGCCAAAATATACATTCGGTTGCATATGAGAGTAGAGAAAATGGGGTATTCGAACGAAAAAAAAAGCGGCTAGGGAGAAGCTTTAACGTTTGCTGATTGGAAAAATTTGTTACACGCTCCTGACCTGTCGTTGATATATGACTAAGCTGTTTTTTTCTTTATCGATACCAGGCAGAGAGCTTCCAGCTTTTGGCGCAACGTGTTTCCCCGAAAGCAAGTTGCTAGCAGTGCCTACCAACGACTTGTTTTCGCCCTTTGTACCCCACCCCTGACCCCATTATCTCCGAAGGAAGTGTTTTTTCTTGATAGCTACTCAGCATCACATCTTGAGGGTGGTTGTCTGCTGGACAACCGAGGATCACATATTACTCTGCCAGGAACTAGAACACGAACCACTGCCCGATGTCCCCTCCAATCTCTTTCAGCAAAGCGAAAACCTCCTATCCCATCTTCGCCGCGACATTTGCGCATAATCATCCTGGGTGCCTTGTAATAGGAGGTGGTGGGGGTTCTGGTAATTTTATGCCATTTAGCCGATTAAACAGAGCACTGGAGCTTTATAGCTAACTTGAATTTGCCCAGGACGTAGTGGAGTTAACAATAAAATTACCCTATTTGACGTAACCTCACGAGCGGCAACCCTCGAGCCTACCGCAGAGCTAGAGCTATCCCGCGATGAAGACTCAGTGACGTGTCTTGCCAACTTGGCTACAAAGGATGGTCTGGTGGTGTATGCAGGAGTCAATTCCTCCGAAGACGACCGTCTAGCCGACAAGAATGAACACTTTAGGTCCTTTTTAGTCGAATACCCGAAGAAGATGAAGAAAGATGAAGAAAAAGGATCGGACAAGAACTCTGAAGCAAAAATATCTTTCTTAAGCAAAACAAGCTTATTTAAACCGGTAAAGTCTACGATCGCGAAGAACGAGGCATATCAGCGCATCTTGCGCCTTTCTCGACCCAAGAGGAGCGCATCTGGTAGCAAGCGTATCGGGGCTATTGCCTCGAGTCTCGCTGGAGAGGAGAACGAAATCGTCGTCTTTAATGCTACAACATCATCACCAGAATCGCCGGGAGATATAATACAGAGGCTTCCCACCCACGAAGGCAAGGAAGCGAACGATATTGATATTGCGGAACCAGAGGATGGCGAATTCAAACTAGCATACTGCACCGATTACTCGGTCTTTGTTAGCAATATCCCTTATGATTTTGACAGGAAAAAGCCTCGGCAGGAGCTACTACTACCGCGTTCCAAATATTCTGTGCCTTACCCGGATGTATTTGAATCAAAAGGACGATTTAAAATTCGGTGTTTGAGATGGCTGAGCCCGTCTCACATCCTTCTACTCGCAAATTTACCTAACCGGACGGGAGTTGAGCTCCTTATCCTGACACTTTATGGTGATACCATGGGAAGCATCACACTTCGCAAACGCCTTCCTCGACATGTCAAAGCAGCTGTGGATATGGATGTGTGCACCTTAGACGCTGACGAAAACGGAGCATATCAAATTGTCATAGCCGTAGCCGGCATCGATATCTCCACCACCATTTTTACTATGGACTACCAAGGCACAGCCAATAACTGCCTTGGTAAATTCCACTCGTATACAACCGTCCACGACGCCCACGCTGTCCAGATGACCAAACTCATTTTCAGCCCTTTTTTCTCACCCTGGACAGGCCCTAGCGGCGAAAAAGTTCAGAATCCCGGGCCACAGTACCTCCGCCTTGCATCCACATCTCTCGGTAACACAATTGTTATCGACACCTTCACACTCCAGCGTGTCTCAAAAAAGTCTCGCCCGCGCTACGTGCTTAGCTCTTCTAGAACACGTGCGCTTCATCTAACCGCTACATACTTCGTTACGGCCTTTGTCCTACTCATCGGCCTCCTCCTTGTCCAATCCCTCCTCGATATCGAAGGGCAGTGGAGCACGGCAATTGTTCCGGAAAGCATCCGCAACGCCGTAGGAGGCTTGAAGCCGCCCGGCCAAGTCATTGAAGAGATCCGATCAGCCCAGCCGGACGTCGTACCCGAAGGCGTCAAAGTTCCCGTTGCAAAAGCAACTCATAGACTACAGGACCTTCTACACCTACACCACAATAACAAGCACGATGAGGAGGTAAAGCGAAAAGCCCTCGTCGTCAGGGACGATCCGGACTCCGATTCCTCACTTTCGACAGAAGTGCATTCGGATCATGAGGCTGTTGTGAAGGCGCACATTGAGGCTAAGCAGTGGGACGAGCTAACACAGGCCGAGAAGTCGAGGTGGAAAGAGAAACTGACTAGTGCGGGTATGTGGGCTGTTGAGGAGGGCGAGACGGTCTTAAAGGGCATTTTCTTTAGTGAGGCCGCGGGGATTGTGGGACAGATGGCGCAGGCGGCGATGAATGGATGAATGGATGATTGGAGTTATACATGAAGATGGGATGGGCATATAAACGTTGGTGTTATTCGTATTGGATATCTCAATACTAGTTGGCCGTGATGCCTAAGAAAACCTCAGCGTCGCTAAACAACTTCCAACAGCCGTTATAAATACAAACTTTGAATACAATTTTTGCTGCTGCGTAAACTAAACATTAACATCAAAAATGGTTTGCAGCGGGTCATACAGACCCTTATCGCGCTATCCTTTACCCCATCGACAAGCCCCGCGACCTCACCTTCGACAGGATGGTTGACGGCTGCTTCGTCGGCCCCGTATCATCCCTACTCTGCCTGCGCGCCACTTCCTCAGCCCAACCACCCTCATCCCTATCCTCCTGTTTCTGCGGCCACAGAATCTGCTTCAGCCAGACCGCTCTTACCATCATGCTAAACACGAACAACCACGTAATGATCAAGCCGACCGTTAGCGCGCACCCGACATACTGAATCGGGCGATTATTGTTAAGCGCGCGCGCAACGGCGAACGTGGCCGTCGTGAGCGCCGTGTTGGGGAAGACGAACGAGTACCACGTCATGGCGAAGTCCATCCTCCCGCGCGCGGCGCAGCTCCAGTGCGCGCCGACGCTGACGAAGAAGAACCAGAACGCCAGGCCCCACAGCCAGAGCCCCAGCCAGTTCGCCATGATCATGCTGACGCGCGCCGCAAAGGCGCCGTTGCCGGCGCCCATGAAGTTGGGCGGGACCACGCGCGGCAGGTTCTGGCCCATTGTTACGACGCCGGCGATGGTGAAGCCCGAGGGGCCCACGCTGATGAACATTCCTGGGCGCAGGGATTCCTTGGGGAGTTTTTGTGTCATGAGGCGGTAGATGAAGGCGGAGTAGATCATGAGTGAGACCATGAACCCGATGCCTTGTAGTGTGTAGCCTGAGATGATAATGTCGAGGGAGCGGTTGCCATTTGTTTTAGCAGAGAGTTGGCCGGCATGCGGGCCGACGATCAGGAGCGGGTAAGCGGGGAAGATCCAGACAGGCGTCATTCGCGAGATTGTGAATGTTTGCGTCGACCACCTAGGAATTGTGAGAACGGTGGGGCTTTGAATGAACTGGGGAGAGAAAAAGAGATAAGGTACATGATTAGGTATATTATGAAAGAAAACACCACTGCTAGCCCACAGTATATCCAATACATCATTGTCATGGTCTCTTTCAACCAATATCCTGTCTTCTCTCCAACCCCATATTGCGTAATGTTCATCAAGATCGTTCCGAACCCAATTACCGCGGCCGGTATAAATAGCGATTCTGTAGGATGGAGGAAGCTCGCCTTGAAAGTGGATGGATACAAGTAAAAACGCATGCCTATCATAAAAACATCGAATATAAATAGGACGATATTCAAGAGGAAGAATATACAGCCGAGAGCGTAGATGCCGTGGAAGCGGAATGGAACTATACGAATACGATCAGACATCATAATCAGAACCTGAGGATAAAGCAGACTCAACAGTGTCCTAGCCATCATGCCCTCTAACCGTTGTAGAAAATTTACCTACCAGTGTGTAAAACGTTAGCAATGCCTCCTGTGGCCATCGTCATAGTGAACCACGTCCACGTAAAATGTCTTATCCTCTCCTTCAGCCTTAGCCGCGTATCTAGCGATTCATGTTTGCCATGTTTTCCATGTTTCTCATATTTCTCCTTGCTCATATCTTCTGAAGAGTCTTTTTCTAGAGGGGAAGGGCATTGTATCTGTTCTTGACTCCGCCATGGGTGTTGTTCGGAGGTGCTCGAAGACGACAATTTCGGCGAGGACGCAGCATCCCTCTCGATATCTCTTTCAATGCTTTCAGTAGGCGTCCCAGGCATCAGAGGGAAAAGAAAAAGGGTCACGAGGGAGGTCACTGAGGGGTTAGAAAGATAAGGCTTCAAATGGCTGAAAGGTTGTTCACTACTATGAAGAAGTCTCTGGAGGCCTTGGAAGACCCTCAACAGGATAGCAGCAAGATAACAGGAGCAAGATACACATTCTGCGCCTTCTGTGGAGCGTTGTACTTCGGGCCCAATTCAGAATGACGCGATTTGGTGGTGGTGAGTTGCGAGCCACTAGGGAGTCGCTAGCCAAGAGAAGACGATGATCTGGAATCAAATAAAATCAATTTGGCGTGTGCATAAACACATTAAATCCTTGGCGCCTGAATCTCCAAAAAAAAAAAACACGCCAAAAAACCAGGGATTTCAACACCTGCCATTATTTAGATTATACACCCAGTATACTAGTGAGGCTTAAGTTTATATATAAAATAGAGTTTGTATACTAACTTTTAGTATTCTTTTAGCAATAGATCAAGTTCCTACACGCGTCCCACGCTCTCAACGCAGTCTCTCTCCTTTAGTATAAGCATGGATAGTTCAATACTCTCTTCTTGGCTGGCAGCCAAGTATTATTGCTAAGGAATACAGAGTATATACTCAGACAGTATACAATATATAGAACAACATATGCAGATACGAGAGCGTTGTGAAGCCTTTATATTTACTCCTTAGATGTCAAACTGGATCGGATTTCCTTACCACCATCTTGATACTGGCTTCAAGCCTAGAACCCTATGTCTCAATACCCCGCTCCTTACCTCGTATGTCTCCTCGTATGTCTCCTCGTATATCTCATCGAATGTCTCATCGAGTGTCTCATCAAATGTCTATACCTGTTTCCATTACAGAATGACGACGTAGTCGTCATTCTATTTGCAACCTATTTGTTACCTATTTGGTGTATATATAGAGGCTCTAAAAGCCCTCTTTAATAGACAGAGTTCTCATACCTAATTGTCCATTTAATAGTTATAAGCCTAAGCCAACTACTGCATTATCTTTAATTCCAAAGCCTTTATTCTAATTAATTATTATTTTAATTATAGACAACCACAATAATAAACTCTTAATAAGAAATTAAACCCGTTATTATATTATCTATTATCCTTGCAAGCCCAAATAATTGGGATAAATGGATTAAGGTTATTAAGTTAAAAGCAAATAATAACTATCTCTAGGAGTATGTTAACCTATTAATACCTAAGACTAAACTGCCAAAGCTTATAGAACTTATTTAAGCCTTACCCAAGGATGCTAATAGCTAGGGGAAGATGAAGCTCGCAAAGCTAAATAAGGAGGAGAAGGAGAAGCTTAGTACGCTTAAAGCCAATTATAGGGACAATATAAAGCTATATAGAAAACAGCTATTAGCTCTTAATATATTGCGCAGCTATATTTAAAGCTTAATCTTATATACCTACCTCATCTACACGTTCAAATGTGTCACCACCTATAACGTCTTAGTGTCACTAAAGCAGAGAATTGCTCCAACTAACAACACCAGAAAGCTTTAAGTAGCTACCCAGTATATAAAGCTTAAGAAAGCGCCTCAGAACTAGAACTTTAAGGTCTAGTTAGAGGAGTAGGAGAAGGTATACACTAAGTGCAAGGAGCTAGATCTGCCTAAGGTAAATAGTAACTAATTAGTAAGAGACTTTGTATATATAGTTAATTTAATTATACTAAGCTAGTCCAAATTTTAAAAGAACTAGCTTAAAAGGATAGAGTGGAAGAAGGAGAAGCTTCCTAGCTTCTTTAAACTAGTTAAAATTTACTAAAATTACTATTATATAGAACTCGCCCAAAAGGGTAAAACCCTATAAGAATCCTTTACAGCCACCTTTAAGAATAAGTTAAGCAAGTTACTGAATTTAAAGCCTAAATTAAAGCCTAAATTATTAGTAGATAAGTAAAAGAAGGAAAGGCAACTACTGCTAGAGTGTCTATACAGAAAGTATTACTACTTTAATAAATACTAGTATATTATAGAGTTAATTCCTTACCTATTATAGTTTAAACTAAGTAATAAAATTTAGAAGAAGGTAGATAAGAAGATCGCTAATATAACGCTAGAAATTAAGGCTTATATTAAGCAAATTAAAAAAAACAATTAAGTTAATAAATAGCTAAAGGATGGCAACTAGTAGAGTTCTAAAGAGCCTAATAGAGGCTTTATAGTCTATTAAGTAGAAGCCTATAATATAGCTTCCAATTACAAACTTTATAATAGTGTTATTCTTAACTCAGGAACTAATATACACGTTATTAATAATTAAGCTAGATTTATTAATAATATTAAGCCTACCTTAGACCAAATCTATATAGGTTTACATATAGAAGAAATTGTAGGCTATAGTACAGCTATAGTTACAATTAACTACCTAAAAGGGAAGAGATAGATATAGCTCTTAGGAGCAGCCTTTATACTAGGCTTTAATACTAACCTAGTATGCCCCCAAAAGCTTAATAATAAAGGCGTTTATTAAAACAATAAAGAGAACATTCTCTTCTACGGCAATAATAAGATATACACCCACTATAGTTACTACTTTAGTTAGAAAACCATTAAATATAATAAGCTAAAGGTGTGACGGCTCGAACCATTGAACAAATGTCTTGACAAAGACTTGAACAAATGCTTCCAAGATGAAGCGAATGAATGCTGTATTACGAAGATATCAAGGTGAGGAGCAAGAGAAGGTGGTGAGGCCACGTCTAAATACACAAGCCAAGCCCTAAGCGAACCCCTGACTAGGTGACGCGCCCCAGCGCCGTCACAAAAGGGAGACTTACTAGAGGCCTTTTTTGTAACTTAAGTAAAGCCAGTAAAGTATTTATTAAAGCCTCTACTAAATTAGGTAGAAGGTCTTATATGGCACTAGCAATTAGGCTATATAGAAAAAGAAGTAATTAAGCAACTACCTTAGTTAGTAAAGGGCGCAATTCTAAAGGGCCCAACAATAGTAGAATATAAATTATGTAAAGTAAATAAAGCTTATAAAGTAATATCTAAAAGAATACTAACTCCATTAATAGTTCCTTTCTATAAAATCCACCTTAATTTAATACCCGGAATAGTTATATATAATAGTGATAAGTATATAGTATACTTCCTTAACAACATAACACGGATAAATAAGGTAGACATAATGGTAAAGAAGTTGTCCCTTACCCAAAGAGTCATTATATACTGTAATGTTATTAAATAATAATATAACTTTAAGGTAGCCATAATCTATATAAATAGAGAGACGTCTCTTAAAGATAAGTTTAAGGATTAGACAGTTAAATAAGGAATTACTCTTAAAAGATTAGCACCTAATACTTAATCACAGAATAGTCCAGTAAAACAATCTGGCGGAGTAATTATATAAAAGGCTCAATATATAAGAATTAAGGCTTATCTATTAAAAGAACTAATGCTAAAAGCCTATAAAGTAGCTACCTATCTACTTAATTAGACGCCTAGTAAAAGACTTAGGTGGTAGACACCTTTTAAAAAAGTCCAGTTAGCAATGGGTATAATATTACTAAAACCTAATATAGGATACCTATAAGCCTATAGCTATAGGGCCTATCTTCTTAAATATAATATTCTATACCTAAACAAGCTCGCGCTAAGGGCCTATATAGGATATTTAGTAGGGTATAATTTAACAAATATCTTCCAAATCTATATTCTAAGTTAGAAGAAAGTCATTAGAATAAGAGATATAAAGTTTAATAAGCAGTTGCTTTATAATAACTTATAGCTAGATCTAGCAAATGTACTCTAAGTAAGGACTAACTAATATTAGAAATTATTAATGTCTATTAAATAGAGAATCTCTAAAACAAATTAAAATTGTTATCTAATAAAAGCAATAAGATTTAAGATAAAACCAAAGGAAGACAATAGGTGGATTCTAGTAGAAATTAAGAGGAGCCTAATACTAAGAGTAGTAAGTAATAAAATTTAAGCTCTAAAGATAACTTAGCTCTAAGGCTTCCTATATTAAATAAGACGCCAAAACCTAACTTACTAGAGCTTCCACTACTATCCTTAAAGACCTTAATAAAGAAGCCGCACTATATTATAGTTCTAACTAATAAAGTTAAGCTAAAGAAGAAGATTAATAGCAATATAGGAGAGCAAAATGTGGTTAAAGGAAAGAGACTTAAAGGATAATTAAAGGTCTATATAGGTTTCCTTGCTAACATTACTAATAACTAAAGCCTTCTAGCTTAAAGATCAGCCTTTAATATAGGGCTTACATTTTATAAGAAGCTGCACTGTAATTAGCTCCCACTACTGCCTAGGAATTAGAAGAAGCTTTAAAGACATTAATATAAGGAAGAATTTATGGCTGCTGCTAAAAAGGAATACACAGACCTTTAAAATTAAGGAACGTTCTATATTGTTAATAAGACAATCTATATTAAAACCGTGCCTATTATTTAGGTATTCACCTATAAGACTAATATTAATAGATATTTAATAAGGTTTAAGGCTCATTTTTATATAAGAGATAATTTATAAGAGTTAGTTTATAAGGATATATATACCATAACTCTAGCAGCAAGATTGTTTAAAGCCTTAATAGCTATTGTCGCAATATTTAACCTAGACTGCTAGCAAGGCAATACCATAAATATATTCGCAAACAGTAAGATTAATAAGGTAGTGTATATTAAGTATCTAAATAGATTTCTAATTAAGGGTAAGTGCCTACTACTTTAATAAGCGCTCTATAGATTGCGATAATCACCTCTACTATAGTATAGTAACTTAACTACAATACTAAAAAAGGAAGGCTTAAAGCCAGTAGCGGAGGAGCATTGCCTATATTATAATAATTAGCTAATAGTCTTCTTCTATATTAATAATATCAACAGGCAAAGGAACGGGCCGTAAGGGCAGGGGACAGGCTAGGAGAGCGTATTGGCATAAAAGTGCTTCGTGAAGATTACCCAGTTGAAGTCCTGTCGGTTCCCATAAGCCTTAGGGTAGAAAGGGGACGCCAGGCAGACAATACAGCAACTATACAGGAGATAGTAAAACAAACGGAACGCCTTATACTAGGACTTATAATTACCCGGATCTAGTGGCTTCAACAGGAAAATACAAACTAAGCATATAATAAGAACAATGAGAGGATATAAGGGGCGCTAGAGACTCGCTAGGGAAACAATAGACAAATATATAGCTCCCTTATTATTAGCGTATATACACTAGGAATGCAAAAACTCCTTATCCAAAAAGGAATAATTATAAATGGCCTTATATACAACATAAGGCTCTACAACCATAGACTACGCCTAGAACGATGTTATTGCTACGCATAATAGGGACACACCTAATCCATATACGCAGCATAGGTGTGCTACGGCCACTATGCAGGCCCCTACAATATAAGACAATATACAAATTAAGACCAAATAAAATGCGCGAACTGTCACCGAAGCACACATAAGGCGTGGGAGAGAGAAGACTGCATTAAATATAGGAGATAGAAGGAAAGGGCTTAATAGCTACGGGAATAACTACACGCTAGGTTATACGAATGGAAATAATAGGTAATAAGCTAAGGGGACGTAGGTGTCTTCCTAGCGTTTCCTACCTTTAATACTAGGGGGCTAAGCCAGCTATCCCAAGCCTTAACGGGCCAAAAGCGACGCTGCGCGACATTACCAGACCAAATAGGGACATAAGGGATATATAAAACACAAGGGAGAGGACGCCCAGTAGGAAGACCCCCATGGACAGCTATAGTAAGTTTAAGGCCGGGATAATTAAGAATTAGATTTAACATAATAAACATAACACACATAGCTAGCTTATAAGGGGCACATAGCCAACTGGTAAGAATAGGGGAAGAACCAAAGGCAATAATAAACTTAGATTTAGAAAGGCTAGTAGGAATATAAGATATAGAAATAGAAAGCTCTATATAAAATAAGTAATGGCTAGGAAGTAAATACAGGAGATAGAAGTTCTAAACATTTTAGAGAAAGTAAAAACGGAAGAAGTAAGGAGTAAAGGAGAGGCAAAGGACCCCTACTAGGGGTCCGCCACTTAACCATTATATAGTATAACTGCGGCAATACGAACTACCGTCTAGCAAGGCCCCTACTAGACAGTCTAGACCTAGAGAAACACCATATTCTTGCTATATAAGAGCCATATTATAATACCTATATATAATTAACATACTGCCCCTAAGGATTCTAGCTCCTATATAAACCAAAAGTAGCCATATGCGTATGCTTTATAATTAGCAAAAATATCAGCCTTGCCTTATAGTTATAGCAGGCAGTTAACCTAGATATTACAGTTATAACTATCCAGATATATAGGGGACTAGTATAAATCATTAATGTCTATAACCCTAGGGTTAAAGGGGTAGCATAAACAGAGAACATTATATCTATAATAAGCTTGCTAGAAACTAAACACGTAGAGTCCATCCTACTAGGAGACATAAACCTCTACTACCTATAGTAGGGGGGTATCCATGTTGCTACTAATTAATAAGTAGAGTGCCTACTAAGAGCTATAGATAATGGGGGCCTTAAGCTAGCTACCCCCCCAGGTACAATTACATGGTAATAGGGCACTGCCAAAAGTACAATTAACCTTACAATTATAGACGAAAACCTATACTAAAGACTCAAAAGGTGCTCCCCTAAAGAAGAATAGGCACTTACCTTAGACTATATCCCTATCTAAATACAACTAGATCTGGACATTAAGGCGCAACTAAATAGTAAAAGATACGCAATAAGGAAGCTTAACATAGATAGCTTCCTTAATATAATTAAACAATAACTCTAAGACCTAGAAGAAATCTACCTAATACTAAATAAGTGAGGCTTATTAGCTACCCCTAAGGAAATTAATTAAAGACTAGAAAGGATCCAGGTAGCAATTAAAAGTAGGCTAAAAGAGCACTGCCTAATTTTAAAACCAGGCCCCTATACGTAATACACATGGTCCGCATAGTACGCGGCCCTTATAGCCGGCTAATAACAAGTAAGGAGGAAATATATAAGTAGCCACAATTCTAAGGACGAGAGATAATATAAAGACACAAGAAACTAGCTAAAGAATACCCTAAGAAAAGAAGTAAGGAATAACTAGAGACAGTTTATAAATAAATATACTACTAACCTAAGTCTCCCCTATAATAAGGGCCTTTAGACTATAGCGAAATAGGTAAAGAAAAAGGTAAAACGCCTAGTAGAAGATCCACACCTACCACTCCTATAAAGAGTAGGCAAACTATAGGCTATAAGCAACAATAACAAAAAGGCAAAGATCCTTATAAAAAGATTTTCCCCTTAACTGGCTCCAGTAGACCTTAGCAATATTACTAGTAAAACACTAGTGACTCGCCTAAGGGTTAACAGCGATATAATAACTAAAGAAATGGCTAGAACTATTAGCCGCCTCTTAAACAACACAGTACTAGGACTAGATAGGATCCTAAACAAAGCCCTAAAGACCTATGGACCACTTATAGCACCTTAGCTTGTAGACATAGCCAGAGTATGCTTTATAATAGGCTACTACCCATAACTTAGAAGATCTATAACGACGGTTATCTTATAAAAAGAAGGTAAAGCAGACTACTTAATCCTAGGAAGCTACCGCCCTATTGCTTTAGAAAACACCCTAAGCAAGATCTTAGAAAAGGTTATAGCGGACTATATAGCAGACACGGCAGAGGAACACGCCCTACTACCATAAAACTAAATAGGGGCAAGAAAGAATCGCTTAACGCTATTAGCACTTACACTACTCGCTACTATTATTAAAACTACATAGGCTATGCGAAAGGACTTTATAGTATTAATACTTAGCCTAGATATTAGCGGCGCCTATAATAATATACCCTATAAGCGTCTCCTATACATCCTTAGGGCAAAGGGCTTCCTAAAATAGATTATTTAATTTATTTAAGGATTTATAGGCCAGAAAGAAATATTACTAGTCTTTAGCGGATACCAGAGCCCCCCTATTGCAGTTATAACAGGAATACTACAAGAATTACCTTTATTGCCTATACTCTTTCTCTTCTTTATAAGTAACCTGCTTAATACCTTTAAGAAAGGGGCAACCTAGGGGATAGGCTTTATTAATAATATAAACCTAATTACATATAGGCTAATAGCCGCAGAGAACTATAGGACACTAGAGAAAGCCTATAACACCTATATAGAATAGGCAAGACAATATAGAGTCCAATTCTTACTAGAGAAATACTAGCTAATTTATTTTATAAGAAAACATAACTAATCTGCAGATCTTTAGCATACAATCTATATCTAAGGCTTTAGGGGTCAACCGGTTTAAGGCCTAAGGGTATTAGGAGTATAGGTAGATAGTAAGCTCTAGTAGAGCGTATATACGGCGTAAGTGGCCTATAAGGGCCAAGTATAGTATATTGCCATATCCAGGATTATTAATTCTATATAGGGTCCATGCTTCTAGAGGTTACGCCTACTATATACAGCAGTTATCCGGCTAACCATAATATATAGATCTAGCATTTAGGCCACTAGAGAAACTAAAAAAGCCCCCCCTAAATTACTCCTTAAACCACTCTAAAAGGTCCAAACAGCCTGCCTTAGGAGTATAATAGGCGGGTATAAGCGAACGGCCACAGTACTGCTTAAGAAGGAAGCCAATATTCCCCCTCTATAACTATATATTAAAGCCAATGCAATGTAAAGGGTGTAAAAGGAACGCAACTCTAATATTATAAAGTATATTAAGACACGCCTAAATAAACTATAGAGGGACCCTAGGGTACCCTATAAGAGAAGGAACCAACAACCCCAAAGTAGGGAAGATATATTAGGAAAATAAGTAGAGAAAGTAGAAGAAGAATGGTACAGCACTAGGGCCTAGGCCTATATAGAGGAGAAAGGGAGACGCGCAAGAAGCCAGCAAAGACAATAGTAAGGGAGAGAAAGAAGCCAAAGTAGAGTATAAAAGAGTACTGGAAAACCATCTACCGTAACACAATACTAGTTAGACCGACGCTGGAGAGATAAATAGGAGTTAAAGGTACAGAGGCAAACTTAGGCAAGGGGAACCTAAGCTATAGTATAGGTAATACTATAGGGGGTAAATACCTAAGGGCTCTAAGAGGGCCTAACAAAGGCAGAAAATATAATAGCAACACTCTTAAGGACAGGAATAATAGGACTAAAAGATTGGCTTTACTAGGTAGGTGTCCTAGTAGGTAGCCTAAGGTACAAATGTAGCTGGCTAAGAAGACACTAAAACACATAATACTGTTATGCCCCTTATGCACCGGCTAAGAAGCACTACTCTTAGCAGCTGGCATAGAAAACTATAATACACTACTCTTAACATAGAAAGGCCTTAAGGCGGCTATCTGGTGGCTTATTAGCTAAAATATACTAGACCAGTTCTGGGTTGCAAAGGAAATAGTAATAGAAGGCAAAGGGGCGAGTAATAGGCGCCCCCTAATAACTCTACAGAAGTAGAGTATAGTGTGTAATACTAGCGCGTCTATAGGTTTGTTACGGCAGCAGTAGTTCCTAAGGAGGTTAAAAAGTAAGGTAGTAGAGCACTACTAGTAACTTATAGGCGACTTATAAGCGAGCCCTAAAAGGCGGGGAGATGGATTACAGGGTTTTCTTAAATAGAGTTTTCTCCCTATATATATATAAGGAGTAGTCCGCGTGGGCCTAACAGGGATCCGAATCAGACGTTAAGCAATGAATAATAATAATAATAATATTATTATAGTTGCCTATAAAAAGAAAGACCTACCTAAGCTTAAAACATTTAAGGAGCACCTTATAAAAAGGTATAAAATAAAAGACCTAGGTAACCTTACCTAGTTCTTAAAGATTTAAATAATATATAACCAAGAAAATAGGAAGCTTTAGCTTAGCTAGGACTCCTATATTAATAAGATCGCAACCAGCTTTAAGGTAAAGGATTATCGTAAGATATATACACTAATGGGCCTTAAGGAACTCAACCCTAATCTAGAATAAGCCTCTAAGTAGGACATCTATTTCTATTAAAGGAAAGTTGGATCTATATAATATACAGTAAGTGTTACAGTGCTGTAATGCAAGTAGGCTAAATAACTACATTATGGTATAAAGAGGAGAAGAAGATGGAAAGGGGGTATTATATATAAATAGTAGGGCCAGCCCGCCAAGGCGCTAATGGTGGGCCAGCCAACAGTAGGAAACAGTACGAGACAGTATATAACAGGTCAGTGCCGTGACAGTACTCCCCTCTCTTAGAAGGTTTAGTCCCCAAACCAAACAAATAACTCTAAAAACAGGTAATACGCGGGGGCTAGTTTTTATCGCGAAGATATTAGTTCCGCTTACCGCCCTTAGCCAAGCCAATAGCGATTTTCTATCTTAGGGATGGAAAATCCTAATTAGTTAGTTTAGTAAATAAAGTTAGCAGAACTCTACACCGCCACTAAAATTAATCTACGTGGCGTTTTGCGGTGTTCCTTGGCAAGAATCTGGCTAATTAGACAACTTTAACCAGTGGTTAAAGTTCTATAACATCTCAACCACCACAAATTAATATCGTGGTCGGCTATAACCTTGGCATAACTTTTCCTTATCTTGTGCCCAGTCTGGGGGTCTGGGCTTCTTAGGGTGTTATTTATGGAACTTATATAGTGCGCACTCACACCCTTTTAGGGACTTCTTAGGTTCCTAGGTTTCTTTGTTATAATACTTCCACTTAATATAATATGTTAGGCCATACTTGTCTATTTATTTATTATATATATTAAGGATCTTTTTAAATTCCCACTTATCTATAATATTGCCATTATTATCTCTTTCGGCTATCCTTTCTATGACATTACAACGTTCCTCTTTATTAATGCGTGCTTAACCAGAGATCTCTTTAGGGAACTAGAGGCGGACTTTTAAAGTATAGAAAGACTTATTAACACGGATATAGTCTAGAAGGTTAACTACAACTGCTCCTTTATAGGCAGCTAGGACGGGCTAGGGTCCGTCCTAGTTATTATCCTACTTCCTCTTAGGCCAGTTAGTCTTTATATTTTTAAAGCTAACCATAACCATATTATCCTTTTTAAATATTATACCTTTGTCTTGTTTTATATTAGCGTTGTCTTTATAGCGTTGCTAGGAGATACGAGCTAGGGCTTTAAGCTGGGTTAAAATGCGCTTAAAGCGGTTAGTAATAGTATTAGCTTATAGGTACTCCTTCTTTATATATACAGATAGGGCTAATAGCTAGGGGCCCGCTAGTTTAACGCCCAGACGTAGGTTATAGCCATAGTTGGCAAAGAATAGTAAGATTCCCGTAGTCTCATTAATCTGGTTATTTGTGGCAAACTTGGTAAGGGGGAGCTAATCTACCTAGTTATCTTGGGTAAAGCTCATAAAGGCATATAGGTACTTATTTATTGCTACATTAATAATCTTAGTTTGGCCATCTGTTTTAGGGTGCTATGCGGAACTAGGGCTTAGGGTTACCTTTAGGCACTAGTTTAGGCAACGCCAGAAGTCAGAAACGAATAAAGAGCCTTTATCAGAAACGATAGTATTTAAAGCGCCATGTAATTTATAGACAGTGTGGATAAATGCTTTAATAAACTCCTTAGTATCTAGGCTAGTAATAGGAATAAAGTGTCTTATCTTTGTTAGGCGGTTAACAACAATAAAGATATATCTATATATTTTGCCATTACGAAGGCACTTAGGCAGGTTAACAACGTGGTTAATAGAGATATCGGTCTATAGGCGGACTAGTAGTTCTAGTGGTTTTAGGAAACCGGGTAGTGCTAAATATAGGGTCTTTATACAAAAGCAAAAAGCGTAGTCTTTTACAAAGGTAGCTATAAACTGTAAAATACCTAGCTACTAATAGGTTTAATTAAGGAGGTCTAGCGTCTTAATATAGCCCAGGTGGCCCGCAGGACCCAAACTATACATACGGTATACGACTTCTAGTTGAAGTTTAGGTAAATTAGGGACAAATACTTAATTCCTATAGTAGATTAGGCCGTCGATAATTAAACATTTGGATTTATTATAGCGGAGTAACTTCCTAATCTGCTTAGGCCAGCGACGTGCTTTACAGCCTTCCTATTTATATAGCGTAGCTAACATATCCCTAGCAAGTTTATTCTCCTTATAGGCATTCTTAATAAGCTCCTTAAGGGGTTTTTTCTCAGGCTCTAGGTCTATTACTGCAATAAAGTCTTTAACGCTCTAGTCTTGGGATTTGCTTAACAGCTCTTCTAGGATAGCAGGGTTAACTTTTTTTTATAGTAAGATAACGCGGTCTTGGTGTCATAGACATTTATCACTAGCATTAGCAGGTGCTACGCCTAGGAGATAGCTAAGAGCGTCTAGGATCGTGGCTTTAGTGCTAGGCCTATAGGTAATAATAAAATTAAACTAAGAGAGGAACTTAGCCTATTAGACTTAGCGCTGGTTTAGTTATTTTATTATTATAAAGGTCTAGAGGTTCTTATAGTCCGTAATAATCTTAAACAGTTGCTTAGTTCCTTATAGTTTAGGGCGCTATTCTTCTAGTGCTTTTACAATTGCTAGGAGCTCCTTATTGTATATCTTATAGTTACATTCCAGGGCGGAGTGCTTGGCAGAGAAAAATACAACTAGCTTAAGTTTGCTATCTTCGCTAGCTTAGTAAAGCACTCCTCCTAAAGCCTAGTTCAAGGCGTCTGTCTCTACTATAGTTTTCTTTGTGTAGTCGTAGTATGCTAGGACCGGTGCTATAGTGAACGCTATCTTTAGTGTTTAAAAGGCTTGTGCTTAATCAGGGCCCCATAACCAATTAGTACTCTTCTTTAGTAGCCTAGTTATAGGTTCAACAACTATAGAGTAACTTTAGATAAATCGTTGGTAAAAGTTCGCGAAGCTAAGAAATTACTATAGTTCTTTAATTAACGTCGGGTCCTTCTATTCCTATAAGGCCTGCACCTTTTTAGGGTCCATAGTTATGCCATTAATCAAGATAATTAAGCCAAGATATTTTATTTTAGTAGCATAAAACTTAGACTTATTAATGTTAATCTATAGTCCGGTGTTGCCGAGTCTCTAGATAACTTTATTTACATATTTAGTGTACTTAGTGCGTGTTTTAGAGAAAATAAGGACATTGTTAAGGTAGGCAGTATAGTAGTCATTAAGGGCGTTATATAAAACATAGTTAATATAGTTCTAGAATATAGCGGGCGCATTATAGAGACCAAATGGTGTAACTAATATCTTATAGAGTCCAAACCGGGTAATAAATACTATAAGCTATTTATAACCTTCCGCAATCCGGATCTAGTTAAACGCAGCAATTATGTTAAGCTTAGTAAAGTACTTAGCACTATAGAGTACATCAAGTGTCTTGCGGATTAGTGGCAATGGGTACTAATTCTTAATAGTAACTATATTTAGGCCTTAGTAGTTATAGCAGATTTGCACGCCACTACCAGGTTTTACAGCAAGGAGGAGTAGTACAGCGGCTAGTAAGGTTAATTCGCGGATAAAACCCTTATCTAGTATCTCGTTAATCCATTTCTTTACACAACTAAGTTTAGCGGGTAAGAGTGGTCTGTTCTTATAATATAGGGCCTGCTTTCTGGGTATAATCTCAATTTTATGGTCCCATGGTTAGTAAGGGGGCAGCTTATCTATATTCTTAGGGAGGAAGTGTTTAATATATTCACAAAACTCTTTTGGTAAGCGTTATAGAATATCTTTATAGGTTAATTCTGGTTTGCCTTTTAGGAATTTCTTAATATTAGTATTAACTATCTTTTGGCGTAAAAACTTAAGCTTAGTTTTTAGGTTTGTCTTAAGGAAGTTATAAAAATAAGGGGGTAGCGCTTTATAGGCTTCCTCTATTATATAGTTGCCTTCTACTAGCTGGCGGAAAGATCTTTCTGATAGGTTTGGTACTTCTATTAGGCCTATAGGCAGCTCTTTAAGCAGCTATTAGTGTTCTTCTTGTTTAACTAGTTCTACTAGCTCCGCTATATAGATCCTTATTACCTTTACGTCTTTTTATTTACAGAACTGGGTGAAATTAATAGCATAAGTGCATCTAATATTGTCTAGGTTAGGGCGTATTTAGTTCTCCGGTGCTATGGCTAGGCTAGCACAGCTCGGTCAGCCCAGGGGGGCGGAAACGAGGCGGCGGCCCTGCACGGTACGCGCAGGAGACGGGTATGAGGTTAGGCGTTGCGGGGGGGAGGTCTTAATTGCTCTAGTTTCGGTCTTAGCTATAACGTCTTTAGCTATTATACGTGCGGTTACATATACGTATGGCAAATAACTTAAAGTTAGGTGTCTTATTAGCTGACCTAAATTAAGCGGGTGTATATAGGGGACTTATAGTTCTGGTGATATTTGTTTTTTTAGAAATAGGGCAGTAGTCTAGTCTTCTAGAATCTCCGCTTTGTTTATTACGTATATTAGGTTACTAGTGTTAGGTACCTCTTCTACTATTAGCTAACGGTATCTGAGCGTTAGCCTTGCAATACGTCTATATGGTGCTACTTAGTCACAATCAGGAATGTGCTATGGGAGACAGTTATAGGCATAGTAATTGGAGTTAAACTTAAGCTCTAAAGCGGGGAAGTCTGCCCTTAGGTTATATTTTTTAAGCTAGGGCATTCTAAGAATTACTAGTGTAGAGGGTAATAATTTCGTAACGTAGAAAAGCATAGATTCTATATAGTGGCCGATTATCATTTTTGCTATAAAGTAGTGGGTAATAAAGCTGGATAGGAGTCCGTTAGCAAAGCGGAGTGGTTTTAGGACTAGGAGTCTTTTCATTATAATATTATGCTTTTTTATAAGCAAGTCTTCGTCTATAAATGCTGGTGCTGTACTACCGGTATTAACAAGGCTTACTGTTTTAATAAAAACTTGTAGGAGTAGGTTGCGTAGTAAGGAGAGGTAGGTCTAAATAAGGATAGCATTTCTATTGTTGTTTGCTGTTCTAAGGTTAAGTGGTAGTTAACTTAGAATAAGGTCTAACTAATCTAGTAGCATAGATCTAATCCTTTTATCCTCCTCCCTATATAGTTCTAACCCTTAGAGGCGACTTAGTCCAAGAGTTGGCCTTTTAATAACTAACTTATAGGGCTTGGCTAGTGGCTATGGTCTTAGCTAGTATATCCTAACGTATCGGTCTCCGACGGTGTATATGTGCTAGAGGGTACTTCACCAATAACATAGCCAGTCTCATAATTGGTAGCAACATGGAGCACTTATCCATAGTTCGCGTATAGGACCATCGGCTGGGGCTATATTAGGGAAGGCCATTATGGGGGTAGGTTTCTGTGTCCAAACTTACGTCCTTATTTGTAGTTACCGTTTTGGTTACTATCCCCTCTACTAAAGAATCCGCTGCGGCTAGGAGGGGGTTGGCGCGGTGGTATTAGGAGGGGATTTGGGTTTATCTTAGGGTTATAAGCATCTTTCTAGTGGCCAGGTTAACCACATGCCATATAGAGTCTGTTATCCATATGGTATCTTTAGACGTTATTAGGGAGGCTACTACTACCGCTACTAAATTTAACGGCGTTGAGGTCTATTAGGTCATTCTATAGTGCCAGTGCTAAGGTGTTATTATTAGGTAATATAGGTCAATAGCCGCCAGTGGTACTTGGCTTAGCGGTATTTAGCTTTATATAGTGGGCATAGTTCTGTAGGTTATAAGCAAATATGTCCATCTACTCACTCTAGCCTTTATAGTTAGCATCGCCAATCTTGCGGCTAAGGGTAAGGGCTAGGTCTTTTATCTTTAGTAAAATATTCTTCTTAAGTAAGTCCACTTTTTGTTCCTTAGTCTTATTTGCTTTAATTATTAACTTATTAAGCTCTGCTTTCTAGGACCAGTAGTTATGCTTGCCCTAGCTTAAGGTATCTAACTTATTTTTAGCCGCTTGGGTTGTATTAATAGTCTTATAGTGCTTCCTTATGTACACAAGCATAGACTCTTGGTCGGAGAAGGTCTATTTACTCGAGTTGTTTAGGTATATACGTAGTATATTAAGGCCATGCTTAATATAGTTATAGGCCTTATCTATTAGCATATCTAACATGTAGAGGATTTCGTCCATTGGAGTCTTAAAGCACTTTATATCTCTTTAGAAAACGCCTTAGATCTTTATTTCCCATATCTTAAATTTTTCTTATTTTTTAATTGGTGATCCCTTGCCATTAAATAGGGTTAGATCTTTTGCTTTACGCTTTTTTCTACAGGGTTTAGTTAGAAGAGGGGAGCCAGTAGCTATATTCTTCTCGGTAATAGTCTGGGTAAGTATAGTAATCTAAGAGCTTAAACTTTATATAGTCTTAGTATATACAAGAGCTTATTATTCGTTTTGTTATACACATAGTTCGAGCGTCTTAAGGGAGTTAATTCTGTGCTGAGCTTCTTTAAGTTAAGACTTTATAGTTCGGCCTTTATCGTAGACGGCTTGGAGGCCGTTCTCAACGCTAGTCAAAAAGGTTGTATATATGGAAAGGTGCTAGAAGGTTCCTGCCATATTAAGGTCCTTAGGGTACTCCGGGCCATTCCTAATTGCCTAGGTAATGTAGGTATGGGAGGTATCAAAGAGGCAGGCGAGCGCTTCGCGTAGGTTCGTTGACGGGGTATTATCTATATTGTGGTCGCCCATTTTAAGGGATCTAGGTAAGGCAATTAAAATCTATAAGGCTAGCTGTAATACTAAAATTGTCTATAACTGTACTAAGATTGTCTAAGATTATACTAAGATTGTCTGGGACTGTGCTGGGGTTATCTAGGACTGTGGTACGGTGTTGTCAGTCGCGCCAGGTCGCGATTATACTGGGAAAACAGAGACAGTATACTTAGGAAGAGGGAAAAAACAAAGGTCGCGATGGGGCGCAATTAGAGATACCATAAACTGTCACAGTGCTGTAATGCAAGTAGGCTAAATAACTACATTATGGTATGAAGAGGAGAAGAAGATAGAAAGGGGGTATTATATATAAATAGTAGGGCCAGCCCGCCAAGGCGCTAATGGTGGGCCAGCCAACAGTAGGAAACAGTACGAGACAGTGTATAACAGGTCAGTGCCGTAATAGTAAGTATTACTTATCTAGATATGGCGAGAACTGTAAGCAATCTATTAGAGTTCTTATAAAATCCGTTACTAACTTATAATATAGCTGCTATAAAAGCAGCTGCCTACCTCTATTAATAAAAAACCCTTATAATTAAGTACTTAAAGGAGAACCTTATAAACCAAATCTTTATAAGGGCAAGCGACGCATCTTTTAGAGACAATTTAGTTAGTAGGAAAAGCACAAAAGGCTACCTATTTACCTTATTTAGAGGACTAATTAACTGGCAGTCAAATAAGCAAAAATTAGTAATAAAATTAAGCATAAAGGCAGAGCCCTTAACTCTATCGCATACAGCTACTAAGTTAATTTAGTGGCAGCAATTCTTTAAAGAAGTTAGATTTAATACTAATGAAAAGCAAGTAATCTACTGCAATAATATACAGATAATATAACTCCTAATAAAAAGTAATGCTAAGCTTAACACCAAGCTCTAACACGTTAATATCTATTACTACTAGCTTCGCTAGAAAGTTTATAAAGGAAGGATTAATATTAAATAGGTCCCTACTGCAGATATAACAGTAAATGGCTTAATAAAGGCTCTGCCTTATTAAAAGCACAAGATGTTTATTTAATAATTAAACCTCATTAATATCAAGGATCTAATTTAATTTAATTTGGATAATATTAGTATGTCTAAGAGTTAGCGTCGCTGCCAGCGTCGCTGCCAAGAGGCTGATAACGTAAGCAGTCAGCGAGCTTATAGAGTTGTAACAGTCAGTTAGCTATAAAACTGCAGCTAGCTGGCAGCTCGCTGCCTTGGTGGTGAGATTTGGTGGTAAGTTGAAGCTTTTGGTAGAAGTTGAGGATATTCAAATCTTTGACTGAGATTGTACGCCAAGTAATAAGAAACCCCTGGGAATCTCTCGCTTAACTATAGTAAATAGGGCATTTTCCCTAATATCTCTATTACGCGCAGCCCGTTCTCCTATGCCAAAATTTACCATTTTATCACCTATGCAAAATGTAACGTACATTACATTTTACGCGTCAGCCAGGCAGTAGAGCTTCTTCCTCTGCTTCTTCCTCTACTTCTTCCTTATTAAATCCACAATCTACGCGTCACTTAACTCCTTTAACACCGCGTAGGGTTTGTGGATTAACTGCTTCCTCCCCTCTTCTAATTAACGATGATACCGAATCGGGCGATTAAGATGATTCTGTATCGCGAGAGCCTCCTCCAGCTAATCAGAACTACGGCTGTATCTTTACTATTAAAAGGTTCCTTATAAATCTAACGACGATTTAGCTGATGAATATGCACAGTCCTTAGTCGTAGATAAGAGCCTTACTTCCTTAAAGCGCAATTAAAGCGTATTAAGCTTGCCAGTAGGCTTAACCGCTACTACGACGCAGGCCTTAAGTTCATCAAGATCTATTTCGACAACGGCAACGAGCGGAACGACGTTATTCCTAATCCTCTTAACTAGTGGCTTAAAATCGGTCAAATCCTTTATCCAACGCTTGCTAAGATTGCTCTTAATATGTTCTCTATACCGGCGATAAGCTCTGCAAATAAGCCTTCAGTTAAGCTAAAAAGATCGTTACTAATCAGCGGAATAGACTATTGGCCGACACAATTAAAGCAGATTAATATCGGAAGTGGTTAATCAAAGGCCTTTTATCAAGCAGTTTAATCGACTGTATTAACTCTAATGGAGCTTTAGCTACACCTTGGTTAACGAGCTTAAATGTTAATCTTACTGGCTATAAGCCAACTACAGAGGCAGAAAAGCCAGCTTGGTAAGGTAGATTTAATAGAGCTTTGTATTTAATCAAATCTGATATAGAAATAGAGCCTCCAGAGCCCTTACTACCGACCATTCTACCTAACTTTTAAGCCTGTGCGGGTGCAGGACGAGTTTAGCTATATTTGAACACTATATTGGGTGAATTAGGGCTAGATTTTAATCGGGCAATGTTCATATTTATATATAGAGAGGTGTTGCCAAAAATCTAAAATGAAACACCATAAATTCTATACAAATTTCCTAATTGGGACAGCTAGCTGGCAGCTTAATAGTTAGCGTACGTTATCTAACAGTTAGCGGACAGCGAGCGATTTAATTGACGTAGTTAGCTATTTTTCTTAAGATCGCAGCTAAGCTGACTGTTGGACACACTGGATAATATTTGGGTAAGGTAACTATCTAATCAAGGTTGCGCCTTTACAGTCATGTAACCGCAACTTGCCATCACGTGACGGCAATTTACCACAATTTGCCTACAAACGCAAGTCAAAAGGGGTTGATTATATAAGCTAAGCGAGCTCAGGAAATCCACCAAATTCCACCTATAAAATAGGAGAATTAACAAGCATCAATTAAATCAGTTACCACCCCAATACTATTGCAATAGCAATACGTATCACCGGAAGTGATATAGGCACTAACTAGTAATTACAGATTAGGAGACGTATTATCTATAAAGAGAGACGAGCTTGATCAGTCCCTGCTAAAGGCCTCTACTAATCTCGCCTGCTAAGGAGCATCAGTTAATGTGTATTTAAAAAGTCAATCCCTATCTAATAGGCCCTTAATTTTTTATATACAGCCCTTAGGTATTTAAGGAACCAACCCCTTTTAATAGGCCCTTGGTTCACGTCTATTACACATTTTATACTACCCAGATTACGTTAAGGAGCATCAGTTAACGTATACTTAAAAAGTTAACCCCTATCTAATAGGCCCTTAATTCTTTATATATAGCCTTTAGGTACTTAAAGAACCGACCCCTATCTAGCATAGGCCCTTAATTCGCGTCCATCACGCATTTTAAACGCGTTAGGTACTTAAGGAACTAACCCTTTTAATAGGCCCTTAGTTCGCGTCTATTACGCATTTTTTTTATATCTAGAACCTAAAATTAAACTTAACAAGAGTTACAAGACAAGAATTAACATATTAGACATTAGGGCATAAGTTAAAGAAGGATAGAGGAGATAGAGCAAAGGGCTTAACGCATAGTCTAAAGTCATTAACAAAGAAGAAATTAGTAAATTTATACAGTACAAGATCACAGAATATGGATTTATAATATGAAAGATAATAACCTATAGGAGCTTTGCCATAATAACTTTAGCACCTTTATACCAGAAGTCTTTAAGAATTACAACTAGATAACTGTTTATAACCTTTAATACTTCCTTTAAGTTTACAGAGTATAGGTTAGGAAGGACAGACGCATTACAGTCGTATAGTCACTCTTTAACATACTATAGGAAGATAAGCCTATAAAATAGACTAAGTATAAGATTAAGGAACATATAGCAACTAAAGGGAAGTTTAATTCTAGACAAATTAACTACCTTCTTAAGAACAACTTCGCCAGTATTAGCACCATTAAAACCCCAATCTTAATCTTACCAATTACAAACCTTACCCTACTTATAATACTACCCACTACACCCTAACCTACCCCTATACTACCCCTATAACGGAAACCTAATTATATTAACTTAACCCTATAACTAGAACCACTTAGGGAACAGAGTTAAACCTAGGGCTTTAGTAAGGAGTTAACAAACCTTATAAAGATATATACGGAAGACAACAAGTATAGTAGAGAAGATAACAACTTTAACTTTAAACTTACTATCTTTTACGACCTCTATAGCAGAGCTAACATACCCTAAGAAGCTAAGGTTAAAGCCTACCCTATAATACTACGCGGCTTAGCACTTAACTACTACTATACTAATTTTAAGAACGTTACCCTAGCTCTTTTATTTAACCAAATCTGTAATGCTATATATAATTACTTTAAGGGACCTAAATACAGACGCGGTATATTAGGATGGTGGAATTTAATAACTCTGAAGTCTATAATAGGCAAGAGCGAGAATACTGGAAAATTAACCTTAGACTACCTATAGCTACTTATTAAAGAACTAAGATACCTCTAGTATGGTCTTAACCCAGACTTATACACAGATAAGTTTCTTTATAATAAGCTTATTAACGCCTACTAGGAGTTACCAGCGTGTTAATATACCTGCTTTAAACCTTCTAATAGCTTAACTGGCCTAATTAATAACTTATAATCCTCTATTATAATATTTAAAAAGTTAAATAATAAGAACCCCTAAGCCTTCTTCACCAACCGCTGGTACCATAGATAATACCCCTAGTTACTACATAAAACACAAACATCTTTATCTGGCTAATATGCATTACTAAAGAAGCGCTGCTTTATCTATAACAAAGAAGGCTACTAATTATCTAAATACTTAAAAGAAGAATGTAATAAGTTAAAGAAGAAGTTTAAGAATAGATTTAACTGCTGCTTTAACAAATATGCTTAATAGTACATTACTAAGTATAAGGGAACAGATTATAATAACAATAAACTTAACTTAGAATCTATTAATAAGGCAATAGAAGCCCTTATAATTAATATTAAGTTACTGCTAGCATCTCTAGCCTAAGAACAGACTAAACTGTTTCTTACCTTTTTTAAAATAATATAGCATAAAGGAGCTATTAATACTATAACTAACTTAGCGGACTAATCCTTTACTTATATAATTACCGGTACTAACCTAACTGCTTACCACAATAATTTAGACCTATTTGCCTATATTACTACCAGCTAATATATATCTAACAAATTCTATAGAGTAATAATTAACACTAGAGCTTTAAAAGGATTAATAGTAGGTTATAGATAATACCTTGTATACAGAAAGACCTATAATACCGTTATTAACACCTTAAAGGCTAGCGCTATTAATATCTAGTTTGGCATTAGCTCTACCCCTTTTATTAGCTCCATTATAGTTAATATACTAATTAGTAATATTAAGTTTCACATTATAAAGGCTAATATACCCTTCCTACTATATCTTGCAGATATAGATATACTAAAGGTCTATTATAACAACCTTAAGAACGTCCTAGTTACCCTAATAAAATTAGTACCAGTAGTTTACCAATTTAGTCACCTCTTCCTATTATAGGAAGAGTTACTATAGTTATTTATAACCTACTTATTTAACTAAAACCCTTGCTACCTAATCACCACTAAACTCCGCCAACTCTACTACCGCTTTAGATATTTATTAGTAGACAAGCTATATAAGGTACTAAAACGCTCTGGCTATAATAATATTAATAAGCAGGTTATTAACTACCTTATTAAGTACTACTCCCACTATTAGAAATATGGTAAATCTCCTAAATAGTTTAAGTTTATATTATAAGAAAACTAAAACTCCAATTTTAACCATTCTATCTTTATTAATATTATGTATATTAATGGAAACCCTATCCTCTATATCATTAACAAAGCTACCAGATTTCAAGCCGCAAGATAGCTACGTAATATCTCTATAAAATATACCTGGAACATCCTATAACTATATTAGATTGACACCTATATTAGACTACCTAACTATATTACCTATAACACTAAAAAGAACTTTATAAGTAAGGAGTTTTAACAGCACGCTATAGCAATGGCCATATTAACTAAGAGCGTCCTAGTAAAAGCTTACTGGTCTATTAGAATGGTAAAAAGAGCCTATTTAATACTACGCTAAGTATATCAGATAATTATAGAGGAGCTATAGGACTTAGGAATAACTAAAGAACTAGCCTTATAAATAGTAGTAAAAGCCACCAATAATACAGCTAGCCTAGATGGCTTAGTCCCAACACTTTTTGTCTTTAGTGCCTACCCTTAAATAAGCAAACTTAACCCACTAGCACCCTCTATTATATAGCGAGCGGCAGCTATAAAGAAGGTAACAGAGGAGATTATAAGGATTAGAGTAAAGAAGTAAGTTAACAATATACTAAGCCAACAAAATGGTCCATCTGTTACTATAATCCACAACCTCCCCCTTAACTCAGACGTGCTTATATAGTGTAAAGGCAATACTAAACAAAGCGGCAGATAGACTAGACCATTTAAGCTACTTAGAATTAATAGAGAGATATATAAAATATAGCTCCCTAGTGGACCTACCAACTTTAGGACTATAATAGTAAAGCCATACCTATAACCTAAACTAGAAGAACCCAATAAGGAACTAAAGGAGGAGCCGTTTAAAGAACTAATTAAGGAACTAACTAAGGAACCAACTAAGGAACTAACTAAGGAACTAGCAGCTATTATACCACTCTAAAGATTAAAACGGACACAATAATCACTAATAAAGTCCCAGCAAAACATCGCAGATATATTAATATTTATTAATAACAGCCTAATAAAATCTAACACTATAACCTCTAAGTGTACCTTACCGTCATTTACAGAGTCTTAACGCAAGGAGATAAACAGTTTACTTAAGAAAGGCGTCTTTAAGTTTACTAATACAGCAGATATCCCAAAAGGAGTTAGAATCTTTAACTCCCAATTTATTAATAAGATTAAGAACGCCAGAATAAATAAGGCCTTTAAGAAGTCTAGACTAGTTATATAAGCCTATAACAACTATAGCAAAGATCTAATTCTAACACAGTTACTAACCATTTAACGTATTAGCTAGAGAATTATTCTAGCACTTATAGTAACTCTATAAGGAAATAAAAGAAGACCAACCTCTTTATACCTACACGATATCTTATAAGCCTATATATAGTCTAGCACCTACCTAAACAGAGACTTCTTTATACGCCTACCACTAAAACTTAGACTAAAGGATAGATTAATTCTAAGAGTCATTAAACCACTATACGGTGTCCCGGAAGCTGGTAACCACTAGTTTAATATATATTATCGCCACTACCTTAACAAGCTACGGATAAACTAGTTAATATATAACCCCTGCTTGTTATATACAAACAGCAATAGTTTTAGAATTGTAGGATTGCAGACTAATAATACACTATTCCTTACTAATAAAACCTTTGCGGAGGCTAAAAAAGCCAGACTTTAGGAGGCAAAATTCCTAGTAAAAGAGAGAGAGAAGCTTACGCTAAATACCCTAATTAAGTTTAATGGAGGCTATATTAAGCAAAAAAAAGATTTAATAGCCCTTACCCAGGAACGTTAATACTAAAACCTAAAGCTAGTTACTATAAAGGCTACAGACCTAACTAGCTCTAGAGGGGAAGTTTATAAGGTAGTTACACTAAAGGACTAGTATATTGCTTAAAGAGTAAGAGGAGCCTATATTGCCATAGTTTGTTAACTAGAAGCTGCCTTTAACCTCTCCTTTACGGCATAAGCTATTAACCTAAAGGAAGAATATGCGAAGCAGCTTAATAAGCAGCTGCAATAGCAAATTAATAATCCCTCCTAAGGACTTCGCTTTATATAACTTAATATAAGCACTCTTAAACTAATGATATTTACGGACTCATTATTTGCCAATAACTATAACCTCTCTTCTTAGATTGGCTTTGTTATTACACTTACGGATAAAAACAATAGGGCTAATATCCTTTATTGGTCATCTATTAAATGTAAGCAAGTTATATAAAGTGTCTTAGTATCTAAATTATATGGAATGGCCTATGGATTTAACACTGGAGCTGCAATTAAAGCAACTATTAAGAAGATCCTATAACTTAAACAACTACCACTTATCCTTTGTACTGACTTAAAATCTCTATATAACTGCCTAGTTAAACTTAGGACAATATAAAAGAAATGACTTATGGTTGACCTAATGTGTTTATAATAATTGTATAAGAGAAGAGAAATAGCAGAGATTAAATGGATTAACAGAGGCAGTAACCCTATAGACGCTATAATAAAATTAAAACCTTGCTAGGCGTTAAAGGACCTAATTAATATGAATATAATTAAGCTATAGGTTACTGAGTAGGTAGAAAGAGAAGATGTTAAAGCAGGAATAGAGAGTGTAAAGATGTTAAGCCAGCAGCCAAGGCGCTAGTGGTAAGCAAGCCAATGGCGATTTTCCATGCCGGGCATGGAAAATTGTAATTGGTTACTTCAGCAATATAGCAGAGTTTAGTAGAACTTAGTGGAATTTAATAGGTGGAAAGTAGTGGAAATTTAACAGGTAGAAAGTAGTGGAATTTAGTAGGTAGCGCACTTAAGCCCTATTCAAAACTAAATACTCCCAGTGTCTAATTAAGGTTGCGCCTTTACAGTTATATAACCGCAACTTGCCATCACGTAATAGCAATCTAGGGCAAGTTGCGGCAATTTGCCATAATTTACCTGCAAACGCAAGTCAAAAGGGGTTGATTATATAAGCTAAGCGAGCTTAGGAAATCCACCAAATTCTACCTATAGAATAGGAGAATCAACAAGCATTAATTAAATCAGTTACCACCCTAATACTATTGCAATAGCGATACGTATTACCGGAAGTGATACGGACAGTAACTATATAAAGGATTTCTTTGACTTAACACCAAATTACTATTATAACTTTTTAGGTACCTTATAGCAGCCTAGAAGGCTCTATATAGCTAGGGGAGTGTGTTAAACTAGATCAGATTTCCTTACTACCATCTTAATACCCCGCTCCTTACCTTATATATCTCCTTGTATATCTTATTAAATGTCTTATTAAGTGTCTTATTAAATGTCTATACCTGTTTCCATTACAGAATGATAACATAGTCGTCATTCTATTTGTAACCTATTTGTTACCTATCTAGTGTATATATAGAGGCTCTAGAAGCCCTCTTTAATAGACAGAGTTCTTATACCTAATTGTCTATTTAATATTAGACGACCCCCTAAGCTACTGGCAGCGGACATAAATACTATATTAGAGTGGCTACTAGATAAGGACTAGAGACAACAAGCAGAGATTATGCATTAGCTTGCCTTTAAGCAAAAAGTCTTTATAAATTAGTTAACAGTATTATAAATACTATAAAAGCAAGGATGGAGCAGACAGGTTATATACTATATATCTCTTATATATAGTAAGACACTCTATAAAGGCTAGCGGCAGGATATATATCAATTTACTGCTAATAACTTAGTGTTTCTAGATAAGTCTATTTTTTCAGCCAGGTAGGTATTACAATAGATAATATAGGCTTAGCTAATAGGTAGAGATATAGAATTAAATAAGTGATCTGTTTTATTTAAGGTGGCTCTAAGAGCCCTAATATATATAAGAGAATTGACCCCCTACAGGGGTCCCTAGAGAGTAATAATATAGGTTAAAACTAAACTAACACCGTCTGATATGGACGTTAAACAGCACCTGTCGCACCTCTATAGTAAAGCTACCTCGGCGGCCAATATACCCCCTTAGATCTGACGTAGAACGTTAGAGCTAGATTACCTGATTAGGCAGTTAGGATAGATAAGCTAGTGGTAAGCCTTGCTATTATCTAAGCGTTAATTAACTAGATGTCTAATATTGCGGAGCCCTACCACTTTAACGAATTTTTAATAATTTTGCTTTAAGAGAGCTTTAGTTAGTCCATCTATAGCCATCTTACTCGTTGGTACCCATTATACGACAAAGCTTCTATTTTAGACCTCTTGGCAAAGCTAGAATTAATAGATATCTACATATCTAAGTTTTATAGATATAGTAGGGGTCTCTTTTATCACAACCTATACTAACTACTAATTGTTATAATTAATAATAACGTCCTGTTCTAGATCAAATCTAATAGCTTTAAAGATCCAAACTATATGCTTAACCTCCCTACTAATATGCAAGAGAGCCAATAGTTCTGACTTTATAGTAGACTTAGTAATTGCCTTTTATCTAGTTATCTGCCATACTATAGGTCTATTAAATAAGCTTATTAAGAAGCCCTATAAGCTTTAATATATTAGAGCATTGTTAGCAAAGCTAGTATTAGAAGCAGCTTTAGAACCTAGTTTATCTTATACGGCGTAATAGTAGAGAACTTAAGAGCGAGGTATCTAGTATTATAGAGATAGGTAAGTAATCTGTTAATCTCCGCAAGATAAGCTGGCAACAGATTTTATAAGAACTTAGCTAGCCTACTAACAGAAAAGGCCACGTCTAGTTATATAGTAGATGCCGGATATATTGCAGAACCTACACAGCGTTAATATCCTTTTATCTAATTTGGCGTAGCTTCTCCCTTATACAGTATTAATTCCTGGCCTAATAGTGGTATAGATAATGGCTTTAGATATTCTAGATAGTATATTAAGACAAGCTTTTTAAGATATAGATCTAGACAGAGCTAGAGCTTTTCCTTTTATTAATTTTGCATAACATAAGTGTTTAGGAATAACGTGGATTGAGGTATTTAGCGTATCTTAAATTGATTTTATAGCTGCTTTAGAATGTCCTCTATCTGCTAATAACAGCTCAGGTATCCTATAATTAGGATATTGTTAATATAGAAGAATATAAAGATAGGTTTGGTAGGGCGTATATAGAGATATAGCTTATCTAGTATAGCTTTTAAACCTATACTTTGTAGAGCAGCAGATATTTCTAAAAACTACAATTTAGGAGATTTCTGTAGTCTATATATTGCCTTTCTTAAACAAAGGGAGAATCTAGGCAATAGGTCTATACCCTTAGGGGGAATAAGGTAGACCCTATTGTTAACCAAGGTATTAATAAAGGCGTTAACGGCGTTAATCTATATAACGTTAAGGTTAAAGCCAGCAATAAGAGCGTAAAGTAGACGGAAGGTTTAATAGGCTACTATTATAGCTTTGACCTCCTCTTATAAGACTACCTAAAGGTCTCTACAGACAACTAGACGAGCCTTAAATCTTATAATAAAGCCGTCCGAATCTTCCTTATATATAAAGACCTATATAGTAGGAAGTCGATGGACCTTTTTAATTAGTTATACTTTGTCCTAGGTCTGCTTTTCTGTTAAGGCCTTTATCTTAATATAAGTAGCTGCTTTAAACTCTATAGCGTACTTATAATTAAGCATCTCTTTCTATAACTTTAGTAGTAGTAGAAAGTCGTTTTAATATCCATATGTCTTTATAGCAGTAGTATAGAAAGCGTAAGCCAATAGTGTTGTATCTGGATTAATAATAATATTACCGTCCTTAATTTAAACTGTAAAGGCTTGTTATTATAGATCCTAATTTAGTATATCTTTCTTCTTTGCTATAGGCCGATTTTTACGGCTAGAACGTCTCTTACTCCCTAATAATAAGCCTGCTGTTATCTAAGGTTTGGAACGAGGTGTAGGATCTATAAATAGTGGTTCAGTAACTTTAGAAGATGACTAAGTGGTAGATAATATCTGTTAAGGCGCCAATAACGCTAATGGTTTAGACGGTTCTAGAGTTAGCTTTAGGGCAGGTAGCTAATAGAGTTCTTCTATTAAGATCTAAATACTTTTTAACGTAGGAGTAATGTTAATATTTACTAAATGCGGCAGTCCTATATCCAGTTCTTTGTTAAAGTTCTTTATCTAGTCCTTACTGCCATCTTAAAGATTATCTAGTAGGTCCTAAACTTATTAAAAACAATCCTTTTAACCTATAAGATAATAAGGTGTTCTAGTATTTTAGGAGATTAATATTTCTTTAACTTATCTATTTGTATATTATAAGATTGAATAATACGGTTAGTAGTTGGTATCTATACCCTATAAATATTTAACGCTTCTATACCAATAAGATAACCTATTTAGGCTTATGGCTTAAACTTTGCCTTTCTAGAAATACTGTATTTAATAAGTATATAGGTTAAAGATCTAGCTATATAAAGTCCTGCTAGCCATAGCTTCTGTTTATATAGCATCTTAAATAGGGTCTTTTAGTTAATGGACTTAATAGGAGTTTGGTTAAGTAAGAACACTACTAGGAGTATAAACTTGGGCCATAGATCTACGGGTAACTTTGCTTTAATAACAGCAGTCCTTACTTATTTGGAAATAGCTCTTCCTAACCTCTCTATAGGTCCATTTTAAGCTAGAGTATATAGTGTTAATTGCTTAATAATACCTCTATTAAGTTGGATAAGATTCTTTACCCTAGCGCCTATACCTTACTCCTTATCTATATGCTAAATGCAAATACCTTAAGTATTAAATTTCTTCGCAAATGCTATTATTGATTTAAAGAGTAGGAGCAGTATCTCTTGCTTATGGTTCTTAATAGGAAAAGTACAATTGTACTTTATGTAGTTATATCAAAAGTAAGCTATATACGTATCTCTATTAAACCCATCCTCTTCTATAATAATATTAAAGTGTATACATTTAAAAGGGTAAGTTCCCTTTACTAATATTCTGTAAGATATCTGCTAGGTTATCTTTTTAAGAATATATGGTTTATAAAGTGGTATACCGTACAAAGTTCTTTCTCTATCCGTCTTGACTACTTTGACCCTATCTACCGCAGTTGGCAGATAATCTACTAACTCTATATTATAGTGTAGTAAGCGTTAATGCTATACTTTGTTATATACTAAGGTCTTAAAGAATCTGGTGGAAGTAGCGTAGGTAGTAGGAGTAGGTAGTAAGTAGGCGTTAGCATTAATAAGGTAGAGACCTCCGTATTCTATAAGGTTAGTAAATAGGCCTCCGTTATCCTTATAGCGCAGATAATTTATAGATTAGTTAATAATTAATTTAACCCTACGGAGCTTTGCTGCGGATATTAAATTAGTATAAAAATACGGAGCGTATACTACGTTCCTTAATATTAGATACTAAGTCAGGCGTTATTTGCTGTCACGGAACCCGACCGCAGGGGCCTCCATAGGAGAACCCCGTGCTCTCGCGTACACCTTGCGTATAGCTTATGTCAGCTACGCGAGGGTATATCACCTCCTTACGCCCTCGACCCTTACGATCGATCGCGTAACGTCTTGTAGACTCCCTGAATACATACGCTTTGTAGCCATTGCCCGCGTTCCGTAACATTACGTTGCGCCTTTTTCTTCACCGACGCTTAGCCTACGACCAATTCTACGTCTCTATAATACCGCAGACGCTGCCAGAAGCAGCGTGTTTATGAGTTACCTCACTTCGTACTCCTAAAGAATTAATAATAGTAAGACGAAATTCCTTACTAGCTACTATGTTAAACTTAAAGAACAACCTAATACCTATATTGAAACTACAACACCAATTAGTCCCAGGAGGATTTAATTTATTAGCCCTAGCCTTAACCCCTAAAGGGAAGCCTAGTGGCTTAAAAGACTATAATAACTATAAGGGGGATATTAATAATGTTTTATCCTTTATTAACTATATAACCACGGATAAACAAGCTAAAGGGCTACTACCTATTAAGATTAAAATACGAAACGCCAAGATATTTGTAAAAATGGTAGTATAAGAACCTAATAAATACTACCGCCTTCTATAGAACTACTATCTAAAGCTTATATAAGCTAAGATGCGTACTACCTAAGATTACAATATTATCTAAGACCTATAAGCTTGTAAGGCGCTCGCTAATAATATATGCTAAGAGATTAAAGACAATCTCTATATATCTAAACATAATATTTAACAATTAAAGAAGGCCAAGATTATACTTATTGCTATAGTTACCAAAAAAGAGGGTATAATTAAATACCTATAATCTTAGCTTAATAAGCATATTTGTAATAATACTAGATACCTCTCTACTATATATAACGCTACTTAAGTCTTTACGCCCCTAGCAATCTTACCTACTTAACGCTTAACGGAAGGTTAGTATTAAACAGCTTTACCTAATAGGAACCCCTACTATAGTAGCGGTAATAATAAAAGCCACAATAATTAAACCTAAACTACCACTATAGGGTCCAATATACGCTACCCTAATCCCCTAATTTTTAAGGGTAACTGTAAGGAATACAGCCACTAGAAGATGCAAACCCATAAAAAACTAACCTAGAGCGCCTACCTTTTCCCTATAGAAGATACTAAGATTGGCTATATTATTAGACAAATAAAGGGCATCCCATTTAATAGGCTTTTCGCTTAATAGGAGACTAGCAGTCCCTAGAAGTAGCAGTCCCACTAGGAAGTCCTTAATAACCTTAACTAAATATACCGCAACTATAACCTAGTGGCTACTAGTTAAGCTAAACTACGCGCCCTAAAGATAAGTCCTACTAAATTATTTAACGAGTTCTATGTTAAATTCTAGGAATACACCAAAGTCTTTACCTAAGACGACGCTGAAGACCAGGAAGATCTCCTTAAAAAAGTTACTTATCGTCTTAGTTACGCAGCCGCTAGCTATAACTATAATAACGTTTATAATATAGTAGCAGCCCTATAGAAGATTAAATAATAGCTAAACTAGATTACTATTATAAACCCTTACCTAAAGACCTCCCTATAGAAGCCCTCTGGACCTACCAAACCACTAACGCCTACTACCCTAAGCAACACTATTGGTCCTAATATCGACCTCTCTATACTAGCCTTCCCGAAGAAGCTACTAAATAAAAAGCGTAAGCTACTCTAAAAGCTAAGGCGTTGCTATAGATGCTATTAAGAAGGCTGTTATAGCTATAGCCTAAACTACCTAATAGCTAGGTTTAGTAGCCGCCGTTAAATACCTAACCCTATACCCTAGATACTAAATACGTTGCTACTAAATACGTTGCTACGCGCCACTACTGTATAAGATAAAGATGCAGTAATGGTAGTAGAATTAGACGCGGAAGTGGAAAATGTAAAGTCCTAGCCCTAAGTTATAGGTTGGGATACTCTAATAATAGAGGGATCTATATATTAGCTTGCTTAATAGATAGCTTAGTAAGAATAGAAGGACGGAAGTAAATAGTCTTACCTATAGAGAAAACTACCGCTAAGAAATAATATAAAACCCATTCTATAATTAACTGCGGAGCTATTAATAAATTTATAGATACCCAATTTGTGCGTACTTATAACCTACTTACCTTACCCCTTGCTAAAGCCCGCGCCCTATAACTCACTAACGGTAGTTGTACTGCATAACAGATTACCTATATGGTATAACTCTACCTAAACATAAATGGACACTAGGAGGAGCTTTAGGCCTATATTATACCACTTATAAACTACCCTATTATCCTTGGAATAAACTAGCTTAAATAACATAACCCTGCCATTAACTAGCAAAAAAGAGAAGTGACCTTTAACTCTAAATACTGTAGAGAGACTTGCCTAGGGCATAGCCTAGCCGCCTCTATCTACTCCCCAGGATATTAACCTAAGGAAACCCTTATTACCCTACCTATAACCAACTACCACTATATAAGCGCCGCGGCCTTCTACCGCATAGTACGTAGGAAAGGCTAGACTGTTGCCGCAGCCTCCTAATTATAACTATATAAGCTTAATAAAGATTAGGACTATGTCCTCTATAGTAATAAGATAGATATAGTTAACCTCTTAGAAAATAATACCCCTATAGAACTCTACGGACTTTTACCCTTAGACTTTAAGAAGTTTATAAAGCTTAAAAAAGGACTTACTAATAAGGAACTCCGCAAGCTCCTCCCTAAGAGATACTATGACTTTATTAATATATGCTTATAAAAGAGTGTAAATATACTGCCCCCACATTAACCTAACAACTATGCCATTAATATTAAATAAGGAAAAACACCGCCCTATAAGAGACCCTACCTAATATTAAAAGACGAACTCCTAGTTATTAAAAAGTATATTAATAAGCACCTTAATAAAGGGTTTATTTATCCCAGTATATTCCTAACAGCCACTTCTATCCTCCTTACTAAAAAGCTAGGAGGAGGTATTTAATTCTATGTTAACTATAGAGGACTTAACGCTATTATAATTAAGAACTGATACCCTGTACCGCTTATATATAAGACCCTTAAATGGCTTAGCTAAGCCAAAATCTATACTAAACTTGATATTATTGCCGCCTTTAACCGCCTCTAAATACGGGAAGGTAACGAATAGAAAACCGTATTTGCATTACGCATTGGCCAATTCAAATACACCATTATGCCTTTTAGCGTATGTAATGGCCTAGGCAGCTTCTAAAGCTATATTAATAATGCCTTACGGGACTACCTCGACGACTTCTGCTCCGCGTACCTAGACGATATACTTATTTACAGTAACGACCCTTTTAAGCATACTAAGCATATTTAAAAGGTCCTATAGCGCCTTAGAGACGTAGGACTTTATATTAATTTAAAGAAGTGCGAATTCTTAGTTACAGAAGTAAAATACCTTAGACTAATTATTACTATTAAGGGTGTCCGTATAGACCCTAAAAAAGTATATATAATTACTAGATGGCAAACCCCTACTTATATTAAGGACGTATAAGCCTTCCTTAGTTTTGCCAACTTCTATCGGAAATTTATATATAACTTCTTAGGTGTTATAGCACTACTTATAGCAATAATATAAATAAAGGGCTTTTCTGCAAAAGGAAGAAAAATATATCTATATTTTATCTAGACGCCTAAATATAAAAAGGCGTTCTAAGACTTAAAAGATATGTTTACCAAAGCACCTATCCTAGCTCATTTTATACTAGGACGACAACTTTATCTTAAGACTAACTCCTTAGACCACGTTAACGCGGGCATCCTTTCCTAAATAGGCGACAACGGTCTCCTCTACCTAGTCGTATTTTACTCGTCTAAGCTTATACTATAAGAATGTAACTATAAGATCTATAATAAGGAACTCCTTATAATTATATAAGCGTTTAAGGAATTCTAACCAGAACTCTCCTTAGTAGAACCTAACCAGCTAACTAAGGTCCGTACAGATTATTGCAACCTTAAGTACTTTATAACTACAAAACAACTAAACTAACACTAAGTACGTTGGAACGAGTTCCTCTCTAGTTTTAACTTTAAAATCGCATATAGGCTAGGAGTATAAGGTACTAAGCTTAATAGCCTAACACGCCGTTTATAAGACCTTCCTTAGTTAGAAGATAATCCTTATAATTAATTCCAATAATAAACAATCCTAAAAGCATAAAACTTAGCCCTAGGTATACTACCCAAGATAGAACCAACCGCCCCTTAGCTTTATACCATAGAACTAAAGTTACCCCCTAAAATTAATAAACTTATTACCGTAGTATATAACACCCCTGTTAACCTATTACTATATTAACTAATTGCCGCAAAGATCGCTAGTACCTGTATACTGCCTACTAACCTCTAAAGCTTAGGCTAGATTAATATAGCAGCCTTAGAAGTAAAAAAGAATAGGCTCTATTATAGAGGCCGTCTATTTATCCCTAACTTAGAAGACCTATAACAGCAACTAATCTAAATAGCCTATAACCTCTAATTAAGCGGCTACCTAGGTAAAGGAGGAACCTATAAGCTTCTTAGCCGATACTACTTCTGGCCTAAAATAATAGACTTAGTTAAACGCTTTATAAGCGCCTACTACGGCTATAAACGTGTTAAAGTATTTTATATAAAGTACTAAGGACTGCTACACCCTCTACCAGTACCTATATAACAATAGGCAGATATTGCCATAGATTTTATTGTTAACCTACTACCTTGCAAACGATATAGCCGAACCTATAAGAACATCCTTATAATAATATGCCGACTTATAAAAGAACGCCACTACGTCCCAACTAAAGGCGTAGCTATAAGCGACGTTGCCGACGCCTTCCTCCACAAAGTCTATTAACTACACAGGTTACCTAACTCTATTACGTCTAACTAAGGCACGTAATTTAACTCTAATATATAGAGGCGGATCTGCTAACGCCTTAGTATCTCTATTAAGATGTCTATATCCTTTTACCACGAAACTGCGGGATAACTGGAAAACGCTAATGCTAGTATAAAGGCGTACTTATAATAGGTAGTCACCTATAGTTAGGACAACTGGGTAGACCACCTTCCGCTAGGTGAATTTGTAGCAAATAATTACGTCTTAGCCACTATAGGACTTACCCCATTCTTCGCGAATAAAGGATATTACCTATAATCTGGTATAGAGCCACTAGAGCCTATTAATAAGAAACTGCCATATAGAAAATGCCTTAAGATGCTACTTGCTAATTAATATATAGACTGTATAAAAGACCTACTTAACTACTATAAAGGAGAGATAGCCTGGGCCTAAGCAAAATAAGCTTACTTTGCTAACCGCTATAGAACACCACTACCTAAGATGCGTGTTGGCGACTGGGTATAATTAGATATACGTAATATCTCTATATAGAGACCTATAAAGTTACTTAATTATAAGAACCTTAGCCCCTACTAGATTAAACGAGTTATTAATAGAGGAGCTGTATATAAACTAGAGCTCCCGCCTACCTTAGCCACCCGTAGGATATAGCCCATATTTTACCTATGGCTACTACACCTTTACCAGCCTAACCCTCTACTAGGACAAATATAGCCTAAATCCCTATTAGTACTAATTTAAGATAAGAACGAAGACGAGAACTATAAGGAGTGGACTATTAAACAAATTATTAACTCTAAATACTTTGGCAAAGGTAGAGGACGGCGGCTCTACTATAAAGCTACCTATACAGTATTTAATATAGATTAGCTAGAATGGCAACTATGGAAAGATTTTAAAAACGTAAAAGATCTAATTAGCGATTTCTATTACGTAAACCCATAGAAACTAGGCCTAAGCAGAGATTTTGTACCTAATCCCCTATAGGAGCCGTTACAGCTAAATTGTTGTATATTACCGTTATATAACTACTCCAATGAGATGTTAAGGAACTTTAACCGCCGGTTAAAGTTGTCTAATTGGTCGGATTCTAGACGCTAAGGAGAAGCCAACTAATTAGGATTTTCTATCCCTAGGATAGAAAATCGCTATTAGCTCGCTTGCTACTAGCGCCTTAGTAACACCCTTGCACCTTACTAAGTCCCTAATAGCCTCCTTCCCCTCTATAGCCTAGTACCTTCGCATAGTAGCAACCTATAAGCTTTAAGTCAGAAGCACCTATATAAGCCCATTATACCTATAACGATATTCCTTCTTCTAGATACCCTATGTAACGGAACCTTGTAGCAGGAACTACAGTGGGTCCTATTATTAGGCTGGGTATATAGGTAAGAACAAATTAACAACGTAATAACAACTGGTGGAGTGGTTGCCTAATAGACTAACTCTAATTGTATTCTAAGATTTACTACAAGGAGAGAACTATCTACAGTAGGGACTAAGGTCCTTTAAATACACAACCGTACTCCTAAGAAACCCTCTTTTGTATATAAGGTACGTGTTATACGTGTTATACATAGTTGTATACTACATATACTCTGTACACTACGTATAATATTATATAACTCGCTTACCATTTCTTATTACATAGTTCTACTAGATCCATCTTAGACCGTGCCTATATTAACTAACTAGCTTCCTACAACTCTTCCCTAAGTAGTTGTAACATCGTACTTAAAGCGTCTGTAATACTATCTCCCTCCTTTTTATCTTTATCCCTGAAGATTCCTAACATCTCTAAGTCGTCCACTAGAGGTGTAATATCTGTTTAATTAGTCTAGTTAATATCCTTGCTTATTATACCTAAAGCTTCTTCTTCTTTACAAGCGTAACGTTATGCTCGCACTATAGCTGCCATACTATTACTTAGTGAGATAATGTTGTCTCCGTATTCTTATTGTGCGAAAGCGGGGTTAGTGTATATTGTAATAGCGAGTCCCTTATCTTAACAACCCTTGTCTTACTTAGAGTGCACTAAAGCAAACATTTAATTGTCCTATGACGTTCGCTCTATTTCTAACGCTAAGTATACGTGTCCTATAACTCTTAACAGTCTTTAAGTTCCCTAAGTAACTTATTATAGGGTCTTGTGTTTAATCTACCGCTATAAAGCTTAAGTCTAAGTTGGCCGCTACACGCGCTAAACTCTACTATTCTGCTAAAGAGACCGCTTAGGCCCTTAAGGCTTAATATTACTCCTTTAAGTCTTAGCAGGTTGCGTTCGCTCAGTTAACCCATCTTAAGAAGGTTTATAAGAAGGTTTATTCTAAGAAGTGGAAACTGGTCCAATAGGGTCTTAATAAGTTAGGTAATAAAAGGACTAGCTCTTCTCCTATAAGGGAAACAACTCTAAGTAGCTTAGTAATTACTCCTCTTAGGTCCCCCTTAGGTAACTTATTTTTTAGCGATCCTTTTTTATTAATATTACCTAACCTACTCTCTTTTAATACTTCTATACCTTTCTTATAGCGTTCTCTAGGTTGCTTAGTGGTTTCTAGGTAGTCTCACTATAGCCTATCTACTTTACTTTATACTATATTTTGTTATCTACGTCCTTATAACTAATAATCTTTAAAACTTGCTATTTATCTTTCTTTTATCCTCTATATATATCTGCCTTATAGACTGGTGGCTTAATATCTCTGTATACTAGTTCTAGCATCGCAATATATTATATAGGGTAGATCTTTATTTTAGCTAGTAGGTTTAACTTATACATAACTAATAAAATTCTTTATATAATTTTGAAAGGTCCTAGTCTAACATAGTCCAACTTCTTACTTAGTCGTTAACTCTTAAAGTTTTTGTATAGTAGCTATACTTTATCTCCCTCCTTAAAATCTGGTCCCTCAGATCTCTTAATATCGTAGTACTTTTTTATCCTTTACTGTACTAGCTTAGCTGTTTCTATAAGGTCTGTATAAAGATTTATTAACATCTCCATTCTTTGTTTAGCTGTGCTACTCGTCTTTTTTGCTTAACGTGGTGATAATAATATTCTTAGTTTATACCCATAATTTACCTTAAATGGTAATGTCCCCATTCCTTCTTATAGTGTTGTATTATATGTAAACAATATAACTGGTAACAACAATACCTAATTATTCTGTGCGTAATTAATATAATGCCTTAGATACTATTCTAGTGTCTAGTTTAGTCTTTCCGTTTATCCGTCCATCTGCGGATAATACGCTATAGAGGTTGCTGCATAAACTCCTTATTCTACCAGAAATACTTCCTAAAACGCTACTATAAATCTTAGATCTCTATCCGATATAATCTTGTCTGGTACTCCATATCTTATAAACACTTCCTTTATATAGATTCTAGCGATATCCTCTACTAATATCTCTTTAGTGTATGCTATAAAGTATCCCCACTTTATTAGCTTGTCCACTATTACTAAAATTACGTTGTGATTCTGTCCCGTAATAGGATCTCTTAATTATAGTAACTTAACAATAAAGTCCTATAATATAACCTCCTATGGTCTTCCTGGTATCTTAATAGGTTATAGCCCTCCGTACAGCTTATATCTTATTAGTTTATTTCTTTAGCAATCTGGATATTTCTTTATAACTTGTCTTGCTAGCCCCCAGATTTCTTAAATAATATACTCCTCTTAAAGCCTTAATACTAGTTCTATAGACCCGTTATATCCTTATATTATTCCCTTATGGAATTCCTTAACAAGTTCTTCTATAATAGACTTAGGCATATACGTTGCTTCTCTATTTTTGTATTACTCTAAGTCTAGATCCTCTACCTATGCTTTTTAGATTTTCTATATCTAATTATTTTCTAGTAATTTATAGATCTAACTTTCCTTAGTTGTTATAATCTTTAAATAATTATACCTAATTAATCCGTCTTAATCCTTTTATAATAAAGCTCCTAATAGCTTTTTATTACTTTATAGTTTAGCCTTTCTGCTTAAAGCGTCTGCTCGTGTATTATCTATACCCTTAGTATACTAAATTTTAAAATAGTATTCTATAAATATTTCCGCCTATCTAACCTGTCTTTAGTTGAGTTCCTTTATTATTAGGAATCCTGTAAGGTTCTTATAGTCTATCTTAACCATAAATGGTTTCTCTATGCCTTGTAAAAATGCTCTCCATTCTTTAAGTGCTGTAACTATACCTAATAACTCCTTGTTATAGATATTATAGTTTAACTTAGGTGGTGTTATTTTCCAACTATAGTACGCTACTGGATGCCATGCGTCCTGGTGCTTCTATAGTAAGCATACTCCTAGTGCAAAGTCTGATGCGTTTGTCTTAATAACCGTTTCCAACTTTAGTTAATAGATCTTAAGGACTAGCTTTTAGGTAAACAACTCTTTAAGTTCCTAGAATAGCTCCTTTTATTTACTACTCTAAACCCATAATTCCTCTTTCTTTGTTAGCCTTATAAATGGCTTAATGCTTTTTAACTACTATGCTATAAACCTCCTATAGTAGTTATAAAACCCTAAAAATAACCTTAACTGCGTAACGTTCTCTAGTTCTTACCAACTTACTATAGCTTTGACTTTCTTTAGGTCCATACTAATTTTCCCTAGTTTAATGATAAATCCTATAAAATTGGTTTTTTTTATAAAGAACTCGCATTTTTTAATCGCTACTAGCATCTGTTCTTCCTATAGTCTCTTTAAGACCCATTTAACGTGCTCTTTATGTTCTTTCTTACTTTCTAAGTAAATAATGATATTATTAAGGTATACTATAACAAATTTATTAAGGTATTCTCCTAACACACTATTAATTTACTTCTGGAACGTTGCTGGTATATTTATAAGCCTAAATTATATAACTAATAGTTTATATAGTCCTTCCTTTAACCTAAAGGCTGCCTTTTACTTATTGCCTTTCTTAATCCTAATCTGGTGGTACGCCTATTTTAGATCTATCTTCGTAAAGATCTTTACGTTGCCTATCCTATCTTAGATTTCGCTAATTAAGGGTAAAGGATACCTATCCTTTCTAGTAATACTGTTTAACTGCCTATAATCTATACACATCCTAAGTTTTCCATTTTTCTTTAGGATGAATAGTACTAGATATCCTACTAACAACTATAATAGTCTAATATATCCCTTGCGTAAGTTCTCCTAAATAAACTCCTTAAGCGCTACTAACTCCGTTTTAGTAAGCTTATAGATTAGAAAGAACTTTAGACTTATTCCCCTTTCTAATTCTATCTTATAGTCCTATGCTGCATGCTCTAACAGCTTTTCACTTTCTAGTAACCATAACTTTTTACCATACTTATAGTATCTCTTTGGTATATAACTTAAGCCTTACTTAGTCTCTTCGTATATTGCTCCAACTTGGTACTATACTAACTTAGTTTACTGTCGCACTTTATACTGTTAAGTATTCTTAATATTAACCTAACCTATAACCTAATTAATCTTTGGATTGTATTTCTATAACTAAGGCATTTCTAATATTACCTCGTCCTATCCTAATGGTAGGATATTAAAAGACATTTTTACTGGTCTTCCTTTAATAGTTATCTAAATAGGTCCTATTTTGAGATTAATAATGCCTCCTCTATAGGCTATTTGATCTCCTAAAATTATTATAAGTAGATATAGGTGTTCCTTCTATCTATATAGTAACCCTATCCTTTTTACTATCTTTGGTAATATGTGGTTCCTAGTTACTCTACTATCTATTAACGCTTTAAACTGTTAATCTTGCCATTTAACTTATAAATTTAGGTATTATCCTTAAATTCCTATAAGGGTCTAAGGCTCTAATACTAGTTCCCTCTAGTTCTATACGCCTCCCCTTTTCCTAACTATTGGCTGCTAGATTCTATCTATACTTAGTTTAACCTTAGCTAATACTTAGTTCGTTTCTTTTCCTCTATATACTATAGACAAGTGTTCTCTAAGTACTTCTACCACTGTTATCCATCTAGGCATTCTTCCGTAAGGAATCTTCCTAGTTAAAGTGTTAAGTCTCCTTAACCTTATACTTCTACTAGGTGCCATCTATGTATATACTTAGTGTTCCTGAACCGCTTTTCCTCTAGTGCCTAATATATCCTTACTAGGTACTTCCAGTTCTTGTCTTTTAATACTCTATGCATATTGCATATATTATCTACATAAGCTATCTATAATAGTGTATAATACGCTACATATTTTGGGTTAACTCTTAGTTTATCTTTATTTTTAAGTTTAAACCTATACCTAGTTAACCTAACTACTGGTATTTCTGCTATAGGTACTAAGATTTATTACTTACTTCTCTAGTCCCTAGATCCCTCTTCTAGGTTCCTTAACATTATAATTAATACTCCTTTAACGTAATTTATACGTTTTTCCGTAATAGGTTAGTTTTGGACAACTTTTTTATCTAGCTATATATAAAAGTCTTCCTATTTGTTATTATATTATTGCCTATACCACTTTCCATACAACTGGTTTAGTGTGTATAGTCTATCTATTAGAAAGTACCTTGTTATCGCTACATTATAATATCCTTTAGTATGTCTTTCTTTAAACCTAGTTAGAATATCTAAATCCTCTTCTTATTCCAGTTTATCTAACCATTTTACCCTAGGTGTCCCTATACTTAGCCTATTAGTAACTCTTTATACGGGTGCTCTGTCCCTTATATAACCTAGCATAGCTAATCTCTTATCTAGCTTTTACTCTTGCTATATAATAATTCTTGTTCTAAACTTATCTATAGTTTCTTATTTTCTATGTCTTGCAGCTAAATCTTTATAGTTACCTTACTTTTTGATCCTAGTATTAACTGTTTAATATTTAGGCTAAACACTATATTTATCTAGAATTACTAACGTTCTTACTCGTTCCCTAAACTTGTAGTTCTTAAACTTGCGTCCTATACTTATTTATTTGTTACTAAACTAAGTCACTGCTCTTTCCCATCGGTTTTCATCTGTTATGGGTCCTTGGGTATGTCTTATCTTGTTTTAAGAATCTTAAGCTTCTTATATCTCTTCTTAAAAATCTTAAGCCTATAGCCTTTTACCTTTATTAAGTAATAAGCTAGCACTAGCAGTTATTTACTTGCTTAGTTTTTTCTAAACATTACTCCTATTGTCTTGTAAAGTAATAGAAATTATATCTAATAGTATTATAGTATCTGTTACTAAACCCTATTCTATAATAGTCTTAGTTTCTGCTTCTGTTTTAACTTCTTTAAGGTCTATATACTCCTAGTAAGCTGCCTTTATTACCTTATTATTAGTAAATACTTCGCCTATATTAAACTTATTGTCTTTAATGTCCAATCTATAAGCTAGTTTATTAGTTCCTCTAAACTTAGATAATAATAGCTCCTATAGCCAATAGCTTACGCCGTACTTAGCGTCCTTATAAATTTAGTATACGTTGTTATAACAATACGTAAAACTGTTAATTAAACATTCTTTTGTTCCTCGTAGTATACTATTATCCCTCTATATGTACGTGTCCCCTACTGGTCTGGTTCCCTTTACTATATAGTTACTCTAACCACCTCTATAGTCTCTGGCGAAATAACCTTATTTTCTATAATTTATGCAAGCCCTATCTTTAAACTATTTTTCTTGCTATGGAGTCCGCCTAAATGTCTTCTATTGCTAAGATTCCTAGTTTGGCCTCTACTCCTAGGTCCTTTAATTACTAGATCCTTAACCTCTAGGTTTCCATAATTTCCTTTTCTATCTTTAGGTTTCTTTAGTACTGCTTAGGTCTATTAGCTCTACGCTATTCTATAGTTTTTAACTCTATATCTATTGTTGCGTACTCTGCGCCCTATATAACTATAGAACTCTATCTTGCCCTTTCTTAGCTTGTTCCCTTTAATAGATCCTATTATTAATCTTTATTAACTGGTTTATTAACTCTCTTAAAGTATCCGCATCTTCCATTAGGATAATTGCGTCCTAGACTTTAGCCTTAAGTCCTTGTTTATACTATACCATAAGCGCCCTATTATTCCACTCAACCTGCGTGGCTAGTGTTTAAAACTGTGTTATATACTTAATTACTAAAGTACGTTATACTAAGTTCTAAAGCTTTCGTTCCGCTATAGTTATAGCCTCTAGGTCTCTAAATATCTATATTAGTTGTTTCGCGAACCCGTTCTAACTGGTAAATATATACCATACGTCCTGGTTAGTAGTTGTTATGCCATTAGCCTATATTTCCGTGAGGTATAATTTAAACCACTTAAGTGCCCTTCCTATTAGGAACAACCCTGCATAGGCTACTTAATCTAATAATATTGCTAACTTTACTCCTTTCTGTATTACCTTAAAGTGCATCTGCGTAAGAAATCCCTTAAGCTTTAACTTTTCTCCTAAAAACCGTTTGATTGAAGATAGTTTAATTTTCGCTACTCTAATTCCATTAATGCGTTCTTTAAGTATCCTATTATTATCTTATAAGTGATTAACCATTTCCTATAACTAACCTTGCGTAACCACTTAAGAATCTGTATCTGCTATACTGGTGTCTCCTGGTCCTAAGGTTGTAGCTGCCATTAACGCCGTTATGACTAGTGCTTTAGGTGGCATATTGTTCGACCTTATTTAATACCGTAACCTTAGTAGTAAATGTGTAACGGAACCTTGTAGCAGAAACTATAGTAGGTCCTATTATTAGGCTAGGTATATAGGTAAGAATAAATTAACAACATAATAATAACTGGTAGAGTAGTTGCCTAATAGACTAACTCTAATTATATTCTAAGATTTACTATAAGGAGAGAACTATCTATGGTAGGGACTAAGGTCCTTTAAATACACAACCATACTCCTAAGAAACCCTCTCTTGTACGTAAGGTACGTGTTATACGTATTATACGTAGTTATACACTGCGTATACTCCGTATACTATGTATAACATTATATGACTTGCTTACCATTCCTCGTTACATAGTTCCACTAAATCCATCCTAGACCGTGCCTATATCAACCAACTAGCTTCCTGCGACTCTTCCCCAAGTAGTCGTAACATCGTACTTAAAGCGTCCGTAACACCCTAAGTATTTCCCCCTATATATATATAGCAACCACAGCGTTGCCGGAGCTCCGCCTTAATAGAAGGGGGGGTAGTGTCACGGAACCCGACCGCAGGGGCCTCTATAGGAGAACCCCGTGCTCTTGTATACACCTCGCGTATAGCTTATGTCAGCTACGCGAGGGTATATTACCTCCTTACGCCCTCGACCCTTACGATCGATCGCGCAACGTCTTGTAGACTCCCTGAATACATACGCTTTATAGCCATTACCCGCGTTCCATAACATTTGCCCACCTTAATTGCTAAGTTAATATTATTATATCTATAGATTTCTGCTTTAGAATCTCCAGCTGTTGCTATAGATATACATAGCTTAAGGTTACAGAAGTATCTAATATTATTATAGAAGTGGGTGTCTGCCATAGTATTATATCCCTAGGTATTAATTAACGACAGATCCAGATATTTCTGCAATAATAATAATAAGTAGGATGTTATTATAGCAGCCGCTATAGCTTGGGGCCTCTTAAAATCCTTAATCTTTTTAGTAATAGATAAAGCTAATATAGACGTCCTTAACCTAGGGCCTTCCTTCTTAATCTGCTTAACCCTTTTATTATAATACTGCTTATTTATTAGGACCTTAAGCCATTCTTAACACTTCCTTAAACACTTATTATTTAGTATAAAGTTTAGACCTTAAAGAGACTAAAATAGTTACTTGCAATTCTTTAACTTATAGGGTAGACTATAAGCAAAGCACTTTGTCTTAGTTAATTAAAAAGGTACTAGGGTGGTAGATATTGTAGGATCTGCAGATGGCTGCCCTAAGAGTATAGTATAAGCGTTATATCCCGTATTTAGATACTTATAGAGGAGGTTAAATTCCTTAATTATTATTGCTATTTTAAGCTTCTCTAACCTCTTCACTACCTTCTAAATAAAGGCATAATATAGAGCTGGATAGATCTCCTTATAGTCCTAGACAAAAGTTTATATAATACTGCTTTCTATTACCTCTATCAACCCTTCCTCTAGCTCTTTACCATTCTATATAATAGTAATATAAAGCTAAAGCTAAGATTCCAGAGTCTGACGTTTAGGCCCTTATTTCCGTTTCTTAAGATTATCTAATACTATTTACTATAGCGTAGCTTGAGATGGCTTTGCTACCTTTTTTTAGCTATCTTAGAACCAAATGTAATATAGTAAGGTTTTTGAGATTCCTAGAGAAGTTGGTACTTATAATAGTATACAAAAGTGCTGTAAACGTGTGGAGCTTCTCTTCCCGCTTTAGGTAGTCTTGTTATTAGAGCTTGTAGAGCTTAAAAAGCATTCTCTATGTCTCTAGAGACTGCTAAGTTTATTATCCTTGCTGACTTAATGACCTAGGTATAGCTATTTCTATAAATAGAGTTGCTGCTAGAGCTTCTATAGATGCTGCAGGAGCTGCTACTAGTGCTATAGGAGCCGCTGCTGGTGCTATAGGAGCTGCTGCTATTAAAGGTATATCTAGCTTATTATTTTCTTTAATTTTGTTCTCCGCCTTATCTAGGTTAATATAGTCCTAGATCTTCGCAAAACTTACTTCTTGGCGGATAAATTAAAACTATAAAGGCTAGTCTTTTTAGGTTAGTAAAAGAGAATTAGTAGAGTCCGTGGTTACTATAGTGGCTTTTATTTTAAGGTTTAAGAGAGGTTGTATAAAGAGACGCGATATTTTATAACAAACTATACTTAAATAGGCTTAATGGTATTTATCTAGCTACTAAGATCTCCTTAGTGCTTAGAAGGTTACTAGGCTTATAACTTTTAGCCAGGTAGGTATTATAATAGATAATATAGGCTTAGCTAATAGGTAGAGACATAGAATTAAATAAGTGATCTGTTTTATTTAAGGTGGCTCTAAGAGCCCTAATATATATAAGAGAATTGACCCCCTATAGGGGTCCCTAGATAGTGATAATATAGATTAAAACTAGACTAACACCGTCTAATACGGACGTTAAATAGCACCTATCGCACCTCTGTAGTAAAGCTACCTTGGCGGCCAATATATTTTTAATAAAAAGACTAGCTAGCGCCACCAAGGATAGGGCCTAATTAGTAAAGAAATTTAATATAAGGCTAATGTATAAAGAGGGCCTATATAGAGTATCTGCGCTATAATAGGCCTTAATAGTTACCTACCTTATATAGGTATTTAAGAAGAATACTTTAAGAGGGAGGAGTTTCTTTATTAGCTATCTAATAACTTATTACTAGCTCTAGTAGAGAAGTATAGCTATTATATACTAGTTATAATACTTAACAATAATTCTGTATATATTAATTAATAGGTAATTAATATTATTAAGGGGGTAGGCCACTTAATACGCTTCTTACCGCTATACTCGCCTAACTTTAATCCTATTAATTAACCTTCTCTATCCTTAAGGCCTAGATAAAATAGTACTATTATTTTATACGGTCAGCCTACCTAATCTTTAGTAACTTTCTATAAGCGGTAATTGCGTAGAGTAGGTACAATTAATTTATAAGGGTATATTTTTATTATATAGCAAACTGTCACAGAGCGAGTACAAGTGGTGATAATATATAGCGAAGTAGATATTATTAAGCTATGTACATAAACTGTGTGATGAGATCAAGACGTTGTATAAGAAGAGAAGGTAAGGAAACAGGAAGAAAGGGGTATATATTGTTAACTTGGTTGCTTGGTTAACACGTACACGGGGCAGAATAGGCTTCGGGTCATAGTCCTAGCAGAACTTGGCAGAATTCGGTGGACTTGGCAGAACATAGCAGAACGCGGCAGACTGCCGTCAGATTGCCGTAGATTGCGGTCGGTCTCTTCTTACTAAGTCAGTGGAAACAGGTGGACGTGTATAAGGTGTCACGGAGGTATCCTGTGACACAAATGGTCTCTATATAAAATGTAAAGAGTTAGATTAGGTATTGTCACAGGATACCTCCGTGACACCTTATATATATCCACCTGTTCCCACCTGTTTCCACCTATTTCTACCAACGTAGTAAGAAGAGACTAACCGCGAGACAACAATCTAATGGCAATCTATTGGCAATTTATAGCAATCTGATAGCAGTTTGCCGTATTCTGCTATATTCTGCCAAGTCTACCAAATCCTACTAGGACCGCTACTTAAATCCTATTCTGCTCTGTGTATATATTAACTAAGCAACTAAACTAATAATGTATACCCTTTCTTCCCGTTTTCTTACCTTCTCTCCCTATACAACGTCTTAACTTTATTATATAGTTTATATATATAGCTTAATAAGATCTACTTTGCTATATATTACCATTGCTTATACTTACTCTATAATACTATATTGCGTTAACCTTATATACCACCCTTTAAAATGCAGAATAACCCTAAAGCCCCTATAATAGCCGCCGGCATTATATTCGTACTCTAAAAATAATTAGCAGAGATATAGAAGTCCTTTATAGACGCCCTTATATAGAACTAAGCTACTTTAACTTAATAATAAACTAAATAAGAGGTATAATACCTATAAATAATTAAGGACCTCTAAGAAGAAGTCCGCACTCTTAAGATGCCTATATTAAGGCCCTAAGACTAAATGCCTTCTTTAGAGATAAATATATGGGATAAGAGTCCTAAACCTATAGTAACTATTTATTCTAAACTAACTACCGTACTATAACAATCTAAATAACTACTAGACCCTCTAATATTTACTAGTAAATAATAAAAACTCTAATTATTTTTAAGCTAGCTTAAAAATAAGCTAACTAGTAATATTAACTGCTACCTAACTAAAGCTAACTAACTCTACTATATCCTAAGTTAACTAGGAGGAGATATAGCTAACCTTATTAAATCCCTTTAACCAAACTTAGTATAAAGTCTAGTTATACTACTTAAAGCCATATATAGTAACCTAAACTATTAAGCTACTGCTTAAAGGAAGATAAACCATATAACTTAAAGAATAAAAGGTTTCCTAGTATACTTTTCTAAATTTAACTGTTATATAAAGAAAATAGGCTAGAATAACTCTGTACTAGTTAATAGCCTTATTAAGTCTCTAAGCCCTAAACTAAAAACCTCCCTAATAGGTGTAGACCTATTAGGAGCTCTTAACGCCTGTATAAATGTTATTAATAAATGGTATAATAATATACTACGCCTAATACTAAAGTTTACTCCTTAATATAATATAACAGCCCTATAAATATCTACTAGAACGCCCCTAGCAGCATATCTCTATAGACTTCTACGAGTTACCTACAGACCGCAACGGATATAATATAGTTATGATTCTAGTTAACCACTTTAGCAAGCGCCCGTTCTTAATCCCCTATTATAAGAATATTAATGCTAAAGAGGTGGCCTAACTATATATCCACTATGTCTACCGAATTTACGGACTACTAGATACTATCATATCCGACTATAGGCCGTAGTTTATATTAGCCTTCTAGAATAAGTTTACCTGGATCCTAAGTATTAGGCTAAAGCTCTCTACGGCATACCACCCCTAGATAGACGGTTAGACAGAGATTATAAATTAATACTTAGACTAGAGACTCCGGCCCTTTATTAACTACTTTTAGGACAACTAGAGTGGACTACTACCTATAATAGACTATGCCTAGGCAACCCTACCCTATAATTCTACAGGGTTTGCACCTATTCAGCTAGAAATGGGATACTTACCCTATATAAGCTTTAACTGGGAGAGACCAGAAGGACCATAGACCATACACAAAAAACTATCTTATAAGGAAGCACAGCAGTATACTAGACGCTTAGAAGAAGCATAGACAGTAGCCCGCAAGAACCTAGAGAAGGCCCAGAAATCGATAGAACAGCAGGCAAATAAGCACAGGCGCGAGCCTAACTTTACTATAGGCAACAAGGTCTGGGTTACAATAAAGAACTAAAAGATAGAACGGCCTAGCCGTAAGCTAGACTATAAGATGGCAGGACCATATAAGATCCTTAATAAAGAAGGAAACTTATATAAGGTTAAACTCCCAGACTTAATTAAAGTCCACCCTGTTTTCTCACTAGATAAGCTACGGAAAGCTACAAATAACCCACTACCTAGACAAAAGAATGAGCCTCCACTACCAATTTAAGTTAATGGCGATGACGAATGGGAAGTTAATAAAATACTAGCCTGTAAACTAGTATAAGGAACGCTAAAATACCGTATCTAATGGAAAGGTTACGATCTAGACCCAACCTGGTACCCCGCTTAGAACTTTATAGGTTGCCCCTAGAAGCTTAAAGAATTTTATAACCAATACCCTAACAAGCCAGGACCCCCGAAGTATCTAGACAAGTGGATGGAGTGCTAGTATAGCGAAGATGACAAGCTACCTGTTAAGCACATAGATAAGAACACCCCACGGACGTACAAAGCCTAAGGGCAGGCTTTTTCGGAGGGGGGGGGTAATGTTACAGCGCTAGTAGAAAACGGTACTGGCAAATTGCCGCAACTTGCCGCAAGTTGCCATCACGTGACCAGATGATTGTATATAGCTTCGAGCGGTGCTTCCGTTCTTCCCCTTTCCTTTCTCTAGCTTTGGATCCTCGTTTATAGACAATCCAATCGTACAGGCTTGCGCGACCCTCTTGCCATACTCGTGCCTCGATTGACCGAGTCGCTAACAAAGTCCTTATAGAAATCTATAAAGAGGTTTATAATGCTATTGCAGTCCAATACCTTAGGAGTGGAGACATTAGAGTTACCCTAAAGGACCAATAGTTAAAGGAATAAGCTGTAAGGGCAGGGGATAGGCTAGGAGAATATATTAGCATAAAAGTACTCTATAAGAATTACCTAGTTAAAGTCCTAGCGGTTCCTATAAGCTTTAGAGTAGAAAAGGAATGCTAGGCGGACAATATAGTAATTATATAGGAGATAGTAAGTGTCCGTATCACTTCCGGTGATACGTATCGCTATTGCAATAGTATGGGGTGGTAACTGATTTTAATTAATGCTTTATTTATTCTCCTATTCTACAGGTAGAATTTAGTGGATTTCCTAAGCTTGCTTAGCTCACGTAACTAACCTAATTAGTTACAGATAACCTCGTTTAGACACTAGGAGTATTTAGTTTTTAATAGTGCTTAAGTATGCCTCCTGCCAAATTCTGCCAAGTTCTGCCAGGTCCTATTAAGTTCTGCCAAATTCTGCTATATTTCACCAAATTCCATTAAGTTCTACCAAATTCTGCCATATTCCGCTTAGATTCTGCCAAATTCTACTAGGTGGTTAAAGTGACTAATTACAATTTTCTATCACCAGGATAGAAAATCGCTATTGGCTCGCTTAGTACTAGCGCCTTGGCGGCCGGCCTTGCATCTTCGCGCTTTCTGTTTCTGCTTTAACGTCTTCTCCTCTCTCTACCCACTTGGTAACTTGTAGCTTGATTATATTCGTATTAATTAGGTCCTTTAATGCCTGGTAAGGCTTTAATTTTGTTATAGCATCTATAGGGTTACTGCCCCCGTTAATCCATTTAATCTTTGCTATCTCTCTTCTTTTATATAATTGTTGTAAACACATTAGGTTAACTATAAGTCGTTTCTCTTATATTGTCCCAAGTTTAACTAAGCAGTTATATAGAGATTTTAAATCGGTATAAAGGATAAGTGGTAGTTGTTCAAGTTATAGGATCTTCTTAATAGTTGCTTTAATTATAGCTCCGGTGTCAAATCCGTGGGCCATTCCATATAGTTTGGATGCTAAGACACTTCGTATAACTTGCTTACATTTAATAGATAACTAATAGAGGATATTAGCCCTATTGTCCTTGTCTATAAGTGTAATAATAAAGCTAATCTAAGAAGAGAGGTTATAGTTATTAGCAAAGGACAAGTCCATAAATATTATTAGTTTAAAAGTGCTTGTATTAAGTTATACAAAGCAAAGTCCTTAGGAGGGATTATTAATTTACCATTACAGCCGTTTGTTAAGCTGCTTCGCATATTCTTCCTTTAGGTTAATGACTTGTGCTATAAAGGAGAGGTTAAAGGCAGCTTCTGGTTAACAGACTGTGGCGATATAGGCTCCTCTTGCTCTCTAAGCAACGTACTGGTCTTTTAGTGTGACTGCCTTGCGGACTTCCCCTCTAGAGCTAGTTAGGTCTGTAGTCTTTATAGTAACCAACTTTAGGTTCTAGCATTAATATTTCTAGGTAAGGGCTATTAAATCTTTTTCTTGCTTAATATAGCCTCTATTAAACTTAATTAGGGTATTTAGCATAAGCTTCTCTCTCTCTTTTACTAGGAACTTTACCTTCTAAAGTCTAACTTCTTTGGCCTCCGTAAAGGTTTTATTAGCAAGGAATAGTGTGTTATTAGTCTATAATCCTATAATTTTAAAGCCGTTGCTATTCGTGTATAATAAGCAGGGGTTATATGTTAACTAGTTTATCCATAGTTTATTAAGGTGGTAATGGTAGTATATATTAAACTAATAGTTGCCAGCTTCCGGGACACCATAGAGTGGTTTAATAACTCTTAAAATTAATCTATCTTTTAGTCTAAGTTCTAGTGGCGGGCGTATGAAGAAGTTTCTATTTAGGTAGGTACTAGACTATACATAAGCTTATAAAATGTCGCGTAGGTATAAAGAAGCTGGTCTTCTTTTATTTCCTTATAGGGTTACTATAAGTGCTAGGATAATTCTCTGGCTAACATATTAAATGGTTAGTAATTGTGTTAAGACTAGATCTTTACTATAGTTATTACAGGCTTATACAACCAGTCTAGACTTCTTAAAGGCCTTGTCTATTCCGGCGTTTTTAATCTTATTAACAAATTAGGAGTTAAAGATTCTGACTCCTTTTAGGACGTCTACTGTATCGGTAAACTTAAAGACGCCTTTCTTAAGTAAACCGTTTATCTCCTTGCGTTGAGACTCTGTAAATGACGGTAAGGTATACTTAGAGGTTATAGTATCTGGTTTTGTTAGGCTGTCGTTAATAAATATTGATATATCTACGATGTTTTGCTGCGACTTTGTTGGCAGTCGTTATGTCCATTTCAATCTTTGGGGGGGTATAATAGCTGCTAGTTCCTTAATTGGTTCCTCAGTTAGTTCTTTATTTAGTTCCTTGGTTAGTTCCTTAGTTGGTTCCTTAGTTAGTTCTTTAGTTAGTTCCTTAGTTGGTTCTTTTGGTTTAGGTTATAGGTATAGTTTTACTGCTATAGTCCTAAAGTTAGTAGGTCCACTAGGGAGCTATATCTTATATATCTCTCTGTTAATTCCAAGCAGCTTAAATAGGCTAGTCTATCTGCCGCTTTGTCTAGTATTGCTGTCGGAACGTTAATCACGTGACGTAGTTACGAGACTACAAGGCGAGACTAGCTAATCTGACTCGGAGCAACCCCTGACTTCTAGACAACAATTAACTACAAACTTCAACACCGCATACGTACCACTACAGGTGATATTTGTGCACGTTAATAAAGCGAGTATACCGACACTGATTAGTAGATGTATAGATTAGGAAATACGCAATAGCAAAGCTCAAAACCACATATTAGCTTAACTGCTAACGCGTTAAATCGCAGAGCTATCGCCCTATTTTAGTTAAAGGAGAAAACTACGTTACCCTTAAAGCTCAAGACCACGTATTAGCTTGCTAATGCGTTAGATTGCCTAGAGAATCGTATTTTTACTTAGAGAGAGCTACGTTATCCTTAAAGCTCGAAACCACGCATTAACTTAACTGTTGACGCGCTAGATCGCCTAAAGGACCCTTAAAGCTCAAAACCACGTATTAACTTAACTGTTGACGCGTCAGATCGCCTAGAGGACCGTATCTCTGCTAAAAATTGTCTACAGTGTCCAAGAACTGTAGATTCGTCGATAGGACACGTATATACCTTTACACCCTTAACCTTGACCTTAACCACACCCCTAACCTTAATATAACCTTAACCTTAATACAACCTTAACCTTAACCTTAACCCTAACCTTAAACCTTAACCTTAAACTTAAACCTCTAGAACCTCCACTTAACCTTAAACCAAATATACACAAAAACACGACAACATGGAAATTGACTGGAAGGAAAGAATTGCTAAATATGGCAACGGAATTAACTTGGAGACGGCTACGGATAACGATCTAGCGGAGTATATAGAGACTAAGATGTACCTATACACACAATCCAACCTTATAGACTCTTTATTGTGGACAGTGTTTTAGGAAGACTTTAAGAACTTTATACTAAAAATTTTTACATGAGTATAATCTAATACTAGAATGGGAATCCGTAGATACCTAGTTAAAAGAGGAGTATATATTGTTAAGCAAGATAAGAGATACTCCCTTGGCAAGGTACTAACGGACGTCGCCAATAAAGAAGAGTTTCACGAATGGACGGACGAAGAGATTGGTCTAGCCCTTAATAATATTAAGCCAATAATCACTGTAGCTCTATAAGACCGACTTAATGCGACCCTAGATAAGCTCGCTGCACTACTAGCTACTCTAATTGCTGTACCGCCAGCTACTTTAATTACTACACCACCAGCTACTCCGGTCGCTGCCCCCGCTACCCCTACTACCCCCCCTAGATCTACTCCTACTGCTGCACCGCTAGCTACTCTGATTGCTGCCCCTACTACCCCTCCTGGTTCTTAATCCTCCAATTACAACTAAATCCACGCTCTTATTGACTAACTGCTATAGCCAAGAGAGCAGTAACCACAGCAGCTATAGTAGCCGCAGCAACCGCAGTAGCTATATATATATACACCACCTAAACCAGCTGTGCCTAGTATGGAGTAAGGACCTAGACAAGGACCTAGATACAGTAAAGAGGTGGCCATAATTGTAAAGATCTACACAGATAACTAAAAGTACGATGGAGTTAGTAACAGCTTTAACTTTAAGTTAACTATCTTCTATAATATCTGCAAGAGATCTGGCTTGCCACCAGAAGGCTACATAGTAGCATTCCCTAGTATGCTAAAAGGGCTTGCTTAGGACCACTACTATAACAGTAACCCTGAGTTAAGACCTTTTACGGAAGCCTACAACCACATATAACAGTTCTTTAAAGGGCCAGAATACTACCGCAAGAACCTTATAGAGTGGAACAGCATAACCCTCTAAGGAGTTATAGACAAGAACCCTAATAAGTTAATTTATTAAAACTTCCAACTGCTTATAGATAAACTGCTAAAGCAACGTTATAGACTATACCTAGACTTTTGTACAAACCGCATTCTTATAAATAAGTTGGTTACTGCTTGCTAGGGAGTGCTAGTATGCTATATCACTGTCTCTAACCCTTTAGAAGACCTCTCTTAGTTAATTAGTAAGCTATAATCCTCCATTATTACGTGGGAAAAAGAACACCCCCTATAGGCCTTAATAAGATTGTCTCACCAAGCTTTTTTTATAGATTAACGTTACTATTGAAATGACCAAAATCGAGACCAAAACACCAATTGCTATAGTAGTAATCACCCCTATAGAACTAACGGCAGACTAAAGGCCAAGTGCTATGTCTGTAAGAAGGAGGACTGCCGCTTATAGAAACACATAGAGGAGGAGCGTAATCGGTCTAGAGACGACTATAAGAGACATTTTATTGATATCAAGGGCCGCAATAAGGGCAACTTTAATAACTACTTTAAACAATACATCGCCGCCTGCGAAAGAGATGAAGAGGATAACTCAGACTTTAAAGCCTATACACACGATGCTGATAACTCTGGGAGTAATACCGGAGAACCTAACAATAGTTCTGCCTATATTACCACCTTTGGAATACTTACTATAGAGGAAGCAACCTCTATAAGCGTAGAGCTAGCTAATAAGGCTTATACATACCTGCTTACGGCTTTAGAACTTACCACGGAGTCTACCACAGAACCTTACACAGAGACCAACCCATTTACCTACAGTACGGCCACAACCACAGCGCCACAATATACCTCGACGGTCTTTATAGGAATTATAATCAATATAGGTGCTTCATATAAGTCTACGGCTGGCTATAGCCAATTCCAAGCTTTATAGGCCGTAGATAAGTCTGTAAGCCTTAATATATTAACTAAGGGCCAAGTAACTGTCCAATTTGGGATTAGAGCCTCTATATCTATTAGAACCATAGACGTCAACAGCCCTATAGGCAAGGTATAATTCTATATTATTATAGCAGATACTTCTTTCCTACTTTGCCTAGTAGATATGGACAGACTCTATATTAAATACGATAACCTAAAGGACGTCATTATCACTCGCACCAAAAGGGTGCCAGTAGTTAGACAATTTGGCTACCCATTTCTCTTATAGAGCTTCTCCTTACAGTCTTATTTAGTTAAGTCTTTTAATATAAACCCTTGCTACTTAACTAACGTAGAACTACGATGTCTATACCGTCGATTTGGTTACCTGTTAGTTAATAGACTGCAAAAGCTTCTTAACAAGGCTGGCCATGGCCATAACATTAATAGATCTGCTATTAAAGAGCTAACCAGACTCTGCCACCACTGCTAGAAGCATAGCAGATCTCTAGGTAGATTTCGCTTTACCTTATAAAACGACGTTAATTTTAATTACAACATCATTGTTAACATTATGTATATTAGCAGCTCCCCCCTACTACACGTAGTTAATAAAGCAACTCGATTTCAAGCTGGCAGATGGCTATAAGACATCAGCACTAAGCATACTTAGGATATTCTTCGAATGTGCTAAATTGACAGCTATTTAGGACCACCAGACTTAATCACTATAGACGCTGGGAAGAACTTTATTAGTAAGGAGTTTAAGCACTACGCTGCTACTATGGGAGCAACTATAAAGTCAGTTCCAGTCGAATCACATAATTCCATTGGAATGGTAGAACGCTACTACGGTCCACTATAACAAGCCTACCAAATCATTACAACTAAAATCCCTGAAATTAGTAAGGAGATGGCCCTACAAATGGCCTTTAAAGCCATCAATAACATGGCTGGCCTAGAAGGCCTAGTCCCTACACTCCTAGTCTTTGGAGCCTACCCCCAAATGGTTAAATCGGACGCGCCATTACCTTTAGTTACACAGCGAGCTGCGGCTATTAAGAAAGCAATGGTGGAAATCTAGAAGCTACGAGCTGAACAACAGATCGCTGACGCTCTTAATATGCGAAACGGACCACGAACTGACGCCATTTATGGCCTCCCACCTAATTCGCCTGTCTTAGTCTGGAGAGAAGGCAATACTGGCCAAAGTGGTTATTGGGACGGACCATACATGCTGCTTGCCGTTGACGGTGAGACCTGCACCGTAAAGCTACCAAATGGACCTACGACCTTCCGCTCTACGGTCGTGAAACCCTACCTACTGGACCTATAAGACCCAGTCGAACCACGGGAGTCTGTTAAATTAGATGAACCAGTACCTTTACTAGCCGAACCTCAATCGTTACCTGAGGCTAAACCACAGCTACCGCCAAAGCGAGGTAGAGGTCGCCCCCGTAAATACCCATTGCTTACGGCCGTCGCAGACACAACTGTTACGGATGCTACGAATAGTCTAGAAGTAGACTTGACTTTGGAGTGTAGATTAGCCTTCTTTTTAGAGTTGCTCCAGTGTCGGAACGTTAATCATGTGACGTAGTCATGAGACTACGAGGCGAGACTAGCTAATCTGACTTGGAGCAACCCCTGACTTCTAGACAACAATCAACTATAAACTTCAACACCGCATACGTACCACTACAGGTGATATTCGTGCACGTTGATAAAGCGAGTATACCGACAATTGCCTTTGCGCCATATAAGTACATCTAAGTTAAGAGGGAGGTTGTAGATTGTAGTGACAGATGGACCATTTTATTAGTTTAGTGCATTATTAACTTGCTTCTTTGCCCTAATCCTTACAATCTCCTCTATTGCCTTCTTTATAGCTGCCGCTCGCTGTATAATGGAGGGTGCTGGTGGGTCAAGTTTGCCTATTTAAGGGTAGGTACTGAAGACAAGTAGCGTTAGGACCAGGTCATCTAGGCCAGCTGTGTCATTAGCGGCTTTTACTACCATTTATAAAGCTAGTTCTTTTATTATTCCTAAGTCCTATAGTTCCTCCATAATTATCTGGTATGCTTGGTGTAGTATTAAATAAGCTCTTTCTACTATTCTAATAGACTAGTAAGTTTCCACTAGGACGCTCTTGGTTAATATAGCTATTGCTATAGCGTGCTATTAAAACTCCTTGCTTACGAAGTTCTTCCTGGCGTTATAGGTAATATAGTTAGGTAGTCCAATGTAGGTATCAATCTAGCATAGTTATAGGATATCCTATGTATGTTTTACGGAGATATTGCGTAGCCATCTCGCGGCTTGAAATTTGGTAGCTTTGTTAATAATATAGAGGATAGGGTTTCTGTTAATATATATAATATTAACAAAGATGGAATAGTTAAAATTAAAGTCTTAGTCTTTTTATAATGTAAACTTAAACTATTTAAGAGATTTGCTGTATTTCTAGTAGTGGGAATAGTACTTGGTAAGATAGTTAATAACCTACTTATTAATATTATCGTGGCCAGAGCGTTCTAATACTTTATATAGCTTGTCTGCCAATAGGTGTCTAAAGCAATAGTAAAGTTGGCGGAGTTTAGTGGTGGTTAGGTAACAAGGGTTTTAATTAAATAAGTGGGTTATAAATAACTATAGTAACTCTTCTTATAATAAGAAGGGGTAACCAAATTGGCAAACTACTGGCACTAATTTTATTAGGGTGACTAGGACGTTCTTAAGGTTATTATAGTAGACCTTTAGTACGTCCATATCTGCGAGACACAGTAGGAAAGGTATATCGGCCTTTATAATATGGAACTCAATATTGCCGACTAGTGTGTTAACTGTAATGGAGCTAATAGAAGAGGTAGTGTCACGGGACACCTCCATAACACCTTATACACGTCCACCTGTTCCCACCTGTTTCCACCTATTTCCACCGACGCAGCAAGAAGAGACCGACCGCGAGACAACAATCTGACGGCAATCTGCCGCATTCTGCCATATTCTGCCAAGTCCACCAAATCCTGCCAAGTTCTGCCAGGACCGCTACTCAAATCCTATTCTGCTCTGTGTATATATTAACCAAGCAACCAAACTAATAATATATACCCTTTCTTCCCGTTTCCTTACCTTCTCTCCTTATATAATGTCTTAACTTCATCACATAGTTTATATATATAGCTTAATAATATCTACTTTGCTATATATTATCGTCGCTTATACTCACTCTGTAACACTATATTGCGTTAAACTATATACTCTGTCCTGCTCTAACCAACATGTAGAATAACCTAGAAACCCCCTTATCTATAAATGACCTACACACCCTGTTTACTAAACAAATAAGAAGTCTCTAAAAGGCTTTTATAGACGCTCTTGCCTAATAAGAAACTTAATATTATAAGATAATCCAATCCCTAAGAAAGGAAGTTAAAGAGATTTATTATAACCCACTGTCTGCTACACCGTCGCCCCTACCTATCCCTACTACTATTAACCTATAAACACCAAATAAGAAGAACGCATCTAAAACTAACTCCTTAACCCCAAATTCACTAGTTAATGCCCCTAAAAAAAAGTTATCTAAATGTCTCCCTAATCCTCCCGCCTATTCTAGTAAGAGGAGTAAGTTATGCTCTTTCCTTAACCAACTTCAGAACAAGTTAAGCGGCAATATTAACCACTACCCTACCCCTAATAGTTAGCTTTGTTACGCTATAAGCCGCCTAAAAGGAGATGCTGTGGATACTATATACCCGTTCCAACCAAGTACAGTAGAGGAACTAGTTACTATACTAGAAGCATTTTATGGCGACCCTAACTAAGTTGCTATATTATAAAGGAAACTAAATAAGATAACATAGGGCTCCAAGAACTTCCTATTATACTTTACTGAATTCCACCGCTACGCTAAAGAGACTAAATGGAATGAACCTGCCTTAATTAATCGCCTAGTAGAGTCTCTAAACCCTAAATTAAAAGCATCTCTTGTAGGAGTTAAACTGCTAGGTACTGTTACCGCCTACGCCAACGTTATTAATGGCCTATATAACGACTTACTACGCCTCGCCCTAAAACATACACCTTAATACTCTGCCCCCTAGCCGCCTAAGACCCGTAAGGACTTAGACGCTATAGATATTAACACTAGAACCCTTTCCTATGCCCCAAAAGGATCCGCTAAATAAGAGCGATGTATTAAACACGGCCTCTATTTTAAGTGCGGAAGTAATGCTTATATCTCTAGCTACTGCTCCGTCCCTTTCTAAAAGAATTTATAAACAGTTAATACTAGTAGCCGTTTACTATACTGATCCTCTAGTCACCATCCCTAATCTTTACCTGATTCCAGCCCTATATCTAGTAAGCACTACTTATAAGGACGAAGTTACAACCAATGTTCTATAGGAACCCCTTCTTACTTACCACTAAAAGGCACGTTTTGGAGTTAAGTCGCTTTTTAGGACAGCTATATTATAGGATCTTATTAAACACATTAGATGTTGCAAACCCTGACTTTTGGGATTGTAGTATAACCATTAACTGCCGTTTTTGGCAGAAAAGTTAATAGGCTAATGCTTAAGTCCTAATTAACACAGGAGCTAGCGGCATAGGATTTATTAATAAGATCTTCGCGTAAGACAATAGGTTTACCCTAATACCCCTTAACTGACATATTAATATATTTGGATTTAATAGCAAACGCACTATCTTAGGCCGTATTACTTATGTAGTGGCCCTAAAACTCTGATACCTAAACTATAAAGAATTAATTAAGCTCTTTATAACTACCCTAGGTTACCTAGTAATCCTTAGACAACCCTGGATAAAGCTATATAAGGTAACTATTAATTAGGATAACCTTAAGCTTCTATTTACCGCCTCCCATTGCAAGCAGAAGTGCCTTATAACTTGCTGCTTAGACCCTAAACTAAAATCTGAAAAATCCACTAGAATCCACAAGTCTAAAATTTCCACCAACGTCTACCCTATACCCAAAAAGTCCACCCAATTCTACCAACCTAAGAATTCCACCAAATTCTACCAATATAAGAATTCCACTGACGTCTACTAAGAACCCGGAAATTATACTAAACCATATAAACTAACTCTAACTGCTGCACCCTGAACTAAGTAGAAGCTTAAGCTTAATATATAAAGGTACCAGAAGAACTGGTATTCCACTATAAAAAGGATACTTAAAGAACCCAAACCCAAATCTAATACTAACTCTGTACTTAATACTAAACCTAAAACTATATAAGAAACTAAGGATAATCTAAGCCCGCTTAATACCTTAGATATCTATATAATTAGAGCTACCCCATTAGCACAACTTGCTAGGAAACCTGAATATATAATCTTTGCCGTTATAATGGCTGATATTAAGAAGGCCTTAGCACTAAAGAAGCACACTAACCCGGCTATAAAAGTACTAGTAGAATACCATGATTATTTAGATGTATTCTTATAAAAGGAAGCTAATAAGCTACTGGAACACCATCTATATAATTACAAGATTGTAGTTGAAGAAGGAAAACATCCTAGATTTGGACCCTTATATAGAATGTCCTGAAATGAACTCTAGGTACTACGGAAGTACTTAGACGAATATCTGGATAAAGGATTTATTAGAGTAAGTTCTTTACCTATAGCTATACTAGTAATCTTTATTAAGAAACCTGGCGGCGGTCTGCGCTTCTGCGTAGACTACTAAGCTCTTAATACTATCACTGTTAAGAACTAATACCCAATCCTATTAATCTAAGAGACACTGAACTAATTAAGTAAGGCTCGCTTCTATACAAAGCTTAATATTATCCACGTATTTAACCGCCTCCGTATCGCAAAAGGAGATAAATGGCTTACTGCATTCCGTACTTAATACGGATTATTTAAATACTTAGTAATGCTATTCGGCCTTACAAACGCCCCAAGTTTATTCTAACACTTTGTAAATAACACCCTGCGCCTATACCTAGACGTCTTTTGTACTACTTATATTAATGACATCTTAATATATAGCAATAATCTGGCTAAACACTAAAAACATGTTAAACTGGTCCTGTAAGCCTTGCGCGGAGCCGGCCTACAATTAGATGTAGATAAATGCGAGTTCTATAAAACGGAAGTCCTATACCTTGGACTTATTATTTCTATAGACGGCGTATAAATGGACCCTAAGAAAGTTAAAGTAATTATAGACTAGCAAGAACCTAAGAATGTTAAGGACATAAGGGCTTTTATAGGCTTCGCCAACTTCTATTAATAGTTTATTAATAACTTCTCCGCCTTGGTTTCACCCCTTATAGCCTTAACCCAAAAGGATAAAGCCTTTATCTTTAATAAGGAATGTAAGAAGGCCTTTGCTTATCTAAAGGTTATGTTTACTACTGCACCTATGTTCTAACACTTTAACCTAGACTGAATAAGTGTTGTAGAAGCTGACTTATCTGATTATATTACTGGAGGCATTCTGTCTTAATACAATAAGGAAGGAGTATTACACCCTATAGTATACTTTTTAAAACGACTAAGCCTAGCCGAATGCAATTACGAGATCTATGATAAGGAATTGCTGGCTATTATTAGATGCTTTAAGCAATAGTGACCAGAACTAGAAGGAGCTGGATTCCTAATTAAAGTTCTTAATAACTATAAAAACCTATAGTACTTTACAACCACAAAATAGCTAAGCCACTATTAAGCCCGCTAGTTAGAATATCTATCCTAATTCCAATTCTTAATTATATACTGCCTAGGCGTTTAAGGCTAGAAGCCTAATGCCCTAACCTAATGTTTACAGAACGCACCAGCTTAAGAAGAAGCGCGCTCCTACCGCAATTAAACCCTGCTCTGCCCTAAGCTATTTAAACCTCCTGCTAAAGATCTTATAGTATATGTCCTTGAAATAACCGATTGAACTATTAAACAGATTATAGTTAATAAATATCTAAATAATAAGTTTATTTAAGAGACGCTTAAGCTAATTTAAGATGGCGTTAGACGCTTTAAAAAGATTTCTCTAAGTAAATATAAAGCCCGTAGAAACCGCTTGTACTACTAGAACCGCCTAGTTATCCCTAATCACAATGAACTTAAGCTTAAGCTTCTTAAACACATATATAATCTACTAATAGCCGGCTACCTAGGCTAAGGAAAAACCCTAAAACCACTTTAATGGGAGTACTACTGGCTAAATATGTATAATATAATATGGAAGTACGTCTCTAGCTGCTATACCTACTAATAAGCTAAAGCTTTACATAAAACGTATAACGGCTTCCTAAAACCACTACCTGTTCTAGACTAAAGATAGAAGGATATCTTAATTAACTTTGTTATTGACCTCCCTATAAGTAAAGGCTGTATAAACATTATAGTAGTTATAGACCGACTATCTAAGATAAGACACTTGATCGCCTACCCTAATATATTAATACCTACCATTGCCTAACTGTTCCTGGATTATATATGGAAACTTTACAGACTCCCTAAAATAATCGTCTCTAATAGAGGCTGCTAGTTTGTCTTAGCGTTTTAGAAAGAACTAACTACCTAACTCTATATTAAAGCACTATTGTCTATAGCATATTACCTAGAAATAGATGGTTAAACGGAATGTGTAAATGCTATAATGGAACAGTATATTTGGATATACATATTGTATTTGCAGGATAACTGGATAGACTGGCTTACATTTGCTGAGTTTACTACAAATAACTCTATCTTAGAAACCATAAAGGTCTCCCTATTCCTGGCTAATTATGGCCAGCACCCATAAATGGGTTTTAAACCCTTTAGTAATATTCCTTGCCTAGCTTATTAGGCCTTATAAGTTACAGAAGCAAACAAATTTGTAAAAAAGATGGAAGAACTATAAGAGTTCCTTACTAATAAAATAATATGGGCCTAGTCTGTCTATAAAGCCGCAGCAAATAAGAACTGAACCCTAGCATTAGCTTACCAAATTGGTAACTTTATCTGGCTAGATATAAGAAATCTAAACACAAAACAACCTACTAAGAAACTTAATTGGAAGAACGCCGACCCTTATAAGGTCAAAAAAGTTGTCTCTCCTTATGCCTACCAACTAAAGCTCCCTAATACGGTTAAAATCCACCCTATATTCTATACGTTAGTCCTCTACCCTGCCGCCCCTATATTAGACGCCCTACCTGAATAGATCTAAGACCCTCCCCTACTAGTTAAAGTGGATGGTGAGGATAAGTACCTTATTAAAAGAGTTAATGATATTAAGTATAATAAACGGAAACGTAAATATATGTACCTTATGAAATGGAGAGGCTTTACTAAGCCCTTATGGGAACCTGTTAACTCTGTAGGACTTATACAAGCCGTAAAAGACTTTTATAAACTCTACCTAGAACTACCACAGCCCCATCTTACAGAAGCTCAAGTTTAAAGGGGGGGTACTGTCACGGGACACCTCTGTAACACCTTATACACATCTACCTGTTCCTACCTATTTCCACCTGTTTCCACCAACGCAGCAAGAAGAGACTAACCGCGAGACGACAATTTGACGGCAATCTGCCGCATTCTGCTATATTCTGCCAAGTCCACTAAATCCTGCCAAGTTCTGCCAGGACCGCTACTTGAATCCTATTCTGCTCTATATATATATCAACCAAGTAACTAAACTAACGATATATACCCTTTCTTCCCATTTCCTTACCTTCTCTCCTTACGCAACGTCTTAACTTCATCACACAGTTTATATACGTAGCTTAATAATATTTACTTTGCTATATATTATCGTCGCTTATACTCACTCCGTAACAGGTAGAATCGATACTAAACTGGACATTAATAGCGCCAGCCTTTAAAGTATTAATAATGGTATTATAGGTCTTCCTGTATACGAGGTATTATCCATAGCCAGCTATTAATCTCTTTAAGGCTCCTATGTTAATTATTACTCTATAAAACTTATTGGAGGTATATTAGCTAGTAGCAACGTAGGCAAATAGGTTTAAGTTATTGTGGTAAGTAATTAGATTAGTGCCGGTAATTACATAGGTAAAGGATCGGTCTGCTAAGTTAGTTATAGTATTAATGGCTCCTTTGTGCTGTATTGTTCTAAAAGAGGTAAGGAATAATTTAGTCTATTCCTAAGTTGGAGATAGTAGTGGTGACTTAATATTAATTATAAGAGCTTCTATTACGTTATTAGTAGATTCTAAGTTAAGTTTATTATTGTGATCTATTCCCTTGTACTTAGTAATATATTACTTAGCGTGCCTGTTAAAGCAGTAGTTAAGTCTATCTTTAAACTTCTTCCTTAATTCGTTGCGTTCTTCTCTTAAATGTTTAGATAACTAATAGCCTTTCTTATAACAAACAAAGCAGCGCTTCTTTAATAATGCATATTGGTTAGATAAAGATGGTTATGTTCTATAAGGTAATTGGGGGTGTTGTCTATAGTAGCGGCGGTCGGTAAAGAAGGCCTAGGGGTTTTTACTATTTAACTTTTTAAATATTGTAATAGAGGATTGTAAGTTGTTAATTAAACTAGTTAGGCTATTAGAAGGTTTAAAGCAAGTATATTAGTGTAACGGAATCTTGTAGCTTAGACTACGGTGGGTTCTATTATTGGGCTAGGTATGTAGATAAGAACAAAACAACAATATAATAATAACTGGTGGAGTGGTTACCCAACAGATTAACTCCAATTGTATTCTAAGATTCACTACAAGGAGAGAACTATCTACGGTAGGGACTGAGGTCCTTTAAATACACAACTATACGCCTAAGAAATCCTCTCTTGTACGTAAGGTACGTATTATCTATATTAAACATAACGTCCCTTTTATTTAACACAGTTAATATGTTTAACACTACGTAACCTTAGTTACTATTCCTTATTATATAGTTCTACTAAATCTATCCTAGACTGTGCCTATATTAACCAACTAGCTTCTGCCGACTCTTCTCCAAGTAGTTATAATATTGTACTTAAAGCGTCTATAACACTATCTCCCTTCTCTTTATCTTTGTCCTTAAAGATTCCTAACATCTCTAAGTTGTCTACTAGAGGTATAATGTCTGTTTAATCATTCTGGTTAATATCCGTACTTATTATACCTAAAGCTTTTTCTTCTCTTTCCTGGGTTAAGTATCGCCTTCGTATAGTTTCCTCCATACTGTTGTTAGGCGAGGTGATGGCGATCCCTTACTCTTGTTGCGCTAAAGAGGGGTTGGTATATGTTGCGCTAGTAAGTCCTACATCTTAACAACCCTCCTCTTGCTCTAAGTATACCAAAGTAAACGTTTAATTGTCTTGTAACGTTTACTTAGTCTCTAATACTAAGTATACGCGTTCTATAACTCTTAACAGTCTTTAAGTTCCCTAAGTAACTTGTTATAGGGTCTTATATTTAATCTACCGCTATAAAGCTTAACGGTAAGCTGGCCTCTACGCTACTTGAGGTTTAATATACCTTAGAAGAGTCCGCACGCGTCCTTAAAGCTTAACGTTTAGCTTATGCTTATCTTTAACATCTTAAACGTGTTTATAAGAAGGTCTATTCTAAGGAGTAGAAACTAGTTTAACAGGGTTTGTCTAAGCTAGGTAATAAAAGAACTAGCTCTCCTTCTGCAAGGGAAACAACTCTAAGTAGCTTAGTAATTGCTCCTCTTAGGTCCCCCTTAGGTAACTTATTCTTTGGCAATTCTTCTTTATTAATATTGCCTAACCTACTTTCTTCTAATACTCCTGTACCTTTTCTATAGCGTTTTTTAAGTTGCTTAGTGGTTCTTAGGTAGTCTCACTATAGCCTATCCACTTTACTTTATACTATGTTTTGTCATCTACATCCTTATAACTAATAATCTTTAAAACTTACTATTTATCTTCCTCCTATTCTCTATATATGTCTGCCTTGTAAACTAGTGGCTTAATATTCCCATATACTAGCTCTAGCATTGCAACATGTTATATAGGGTAGATTTTTATTTTAGCTAGTAGGTTTAACTTATATATAACTAATAAAATTCTTTACTTGACTTCGAAAGGCCCTAGTCTAATATAGTCCAATTTCTTGCTTAGTCGTCAACTCTTGAAATTTTTGTGTAGTAGCTACACTTTATCCCCCTCCTTAAGATCTGGTCCCTTAGATCTTTTAGCATTATAATACCTTTTTATTCGCTCTTATACTAGTTTAGCTGTTTCTTTAAGGTCTATATAAAGATTCATTAACGTCTCCATTCTTTACTTAGCTATGCTACTTGTCTTTTTTGCTTAATATAGCGATAACGATATTCTTAGCTTATACCCATAATTCGCCTTAAATAGTAATATCCCCATTCCTTCTTGTGGTGTTGTATTGTATGCAAACTATATAACTGGTAATAACAACACCCAATTGTTCTGTACGTAATTAATATAGTGCCTTAGATACTGCTCTAGTGTCTAGTTTAGTCTTTCCATTTATCCATCCGTCTGCGGATAATATACTATAGATATTACTGCGCGAACTCCTTACTCTACCAGAAACACTTTTTAAAATACTACTATAAATCTTAGATCTCTGTCTAATATAATCTTATCTAGTGCTCCATATCTTGTAAACACTTTCTTTATATAGATTCTAGCGACATCTTCTACTAATATCTCTTTAGTGCATACTATAAAGTATCCCCACTTTGTTAGCTTATCCACTATTACTAAAATTATATTATAATCTTATCCTATAATAGGATCTCTTAACTTTAGTAACTTAATAATAAAGTCCTATAATATAACCTCCTATAGTCTTTCTAGTGTCTTGATAGGTTATAGCCCTCTATATAGCTTATACCTTGTTAGTTTATTTCTTTAGTAATCTAGATATTCCTTTATAACTTATCTTACTAGTCCCTAGATTTCTTAAATAATATACTTCTTTTAAAGTCTTAACACTAAGCCTATAGCTCCGTTATGTCCTTATATCATTCCCTTGTGGAATTCCTTAACAAATTCTTCTATAATAGACTTAGGTACATACATTGCTTCTCTATTTTTATATTGCTCTAAGTCTAGATCCTCTGCCTATACTTCTTAGATCTTCTATATCCAATCACTCTCTAGTAATTTATAGATCTAACTTTCTTTAGTTGCTGTAATCTTTGGATAATTATACCTAATTAATCTATCTTAATCCTTTCGCAATAAAGCTCCTAATAGCTTTTCATTACTTTATAGTTTAGCTTTTCTGCTTAGAGCGTCTACTCGTACATTGTCTATACCTTTGGTATGCTGAATTTCGAAATAGTATTTTATAAGCATTTCCGCCTATCTAACCTATCTTTGGTTAAGTTCCTTCGTTATTAGGAATCCTATAAGGTTCTTATAATCCGTCTTAACCATAAATGGTTTCTCTGTACCTTGTAAGAATACTCTCTATTCCTTAAGTACTGTAACTATACCTAACAACTCCTTGTTATAGATGTTATAGTTTAACTCTGGTAGTGTCATCTTTTAACTATAGTATGCTACTAGGTGCTATCTATTTTAATATTTCTGTATAAAGCACGCCCCTAGTATAAAGTCTAATACATCTATTTCTATAACCGTCTCTAGACCTGGTTGATAGATTTTAAGAACTGGCTCCTAGGTAAACAACTCTTTAATTCTCTTAAATAGTTCTTATTACTCCTTTCCCTATACCCACAGTTCTTCTTTCTTTGTTAACTACGTAAATGGCTCAACGTTCTATAACCATTGCGCTATAAACCTTCTATAGTAATTGCAAAACCCTAGGAACGATCTTAACTGCGTAACGTTCTCTAGTTCTTGCTAATTTACTATAGCCTTAATCTTCTTTGGATCTATACTAAGTTGGCCTAGTTTAATAATAAATCCAATAAAATTAGTCTTCCTAGTAAAGAACTCGCATTTCTCAATTGCTACTAGCATCTGTTCTTCTTATAGTCTCTTTAAGACCCATTTAACGTGTTCTCTATGCTCTTCCTTACTCTCTAAGTAGATAATAATGTTATTAAGGTATACTATAACAAATTCATCTAGGTATTCTCCTAACACACTATTAATTCGCTTCTAGAACGTTACTAGTGCGTTTATAAGCCCGAATTATATAACTAATAGTTTATATAGTCCTTCCTTTGACCTAAAGGCTGCCTTCTATTTGTCACCTTCCTTAATCCTAATCTAATGGTACGCCTATCTTAGATCTATCTTTATAAAGATCTTTACGTTACCTATCCTGTCTTAGATCTCGCTAATTAAGGGTAAAGAATACCTATCCTTCCTGGTAATGCTGTTTAACTATCTATAGTCTATACACATCCTAAGTTTTCTGTTTTTCTTTAGGATAAATAATACTAGATATCCTACTAATAACTGTAATAGTCTAATATATCCTTTTCGTAAGTTCTCCTAAACAAACTCCTTAAGCGCTACTAACTCTGTTTCAGTAAGCTTGTAAATTAGAAAGAACTTTAGACTTATTTCCTCTTTTAATTCTATCTTATAGTCCTATACTGCATGCTCTAACAGCTTTTCACTTTCTAGTAACTATAACTTTTTACCATACTTGTGGTATCTTTTTAGTACATAACTTAAGCCTCGCTTAGTCTCTTTATATATCGCTCCAACTTAGTACCATACCAACTTGGTTTATTGTCACACTTTACGCCATTAAGTATCCTTAATATTAACCTAACCTATAACCCAATTAATCTTTAGATTGTACTTCTATAACTAAGGCATTCCTAGTATCGCCTTGTCCTATCCTAACAGTAGGATATTAAAAGACATTCTAACTAGTCTCCCTTTAATAGTTAACTAAATAGGTCCTGTTTTAAGATTAATAATGCCTCCTCTATAGGCTATCTAATCTCCTGAAATTGTTATAAGTGGATATAGATATTTCTTCTATCTGTATAGTAACCCTATCTTTTCCACTACCTTTGGTGATATATAGTTCCTAGTTGCTCTACTGTCTACTAACGCTTCAAACTACTAATCTTACCACTTAGCTCTTAAATTTAGGTGCCAACCTTAAATTTCTTTAAGGGTTTAAGGCTCTAATACTAGTTTCCTCTAGTCCTATACGCCTCCCCTTTTCCTAACTATTAGCTGCTAGATCCTGCCTATACTTAGTCCAACTTAGGCCAATACTTAGTTTATTTCTTTTCCTCTATATGCTATAGACAAGTGTTCTCTAGGCACTCCCACCACTATTGTCCGTCTAGGCATTCTTCTATAAGGAATTTTCCTAGTTAAAGTATTAAGTCTCCTTAACTCTGTACTTCTACTAGGTGCCAACTATGTATATACTTGGCGTTTTTAAACCGCTTTTCTTCTGGTGCCTAATATATCCTTACTAGGTACTTCCGGTTCTTATCTTTAGGTACTCTATATATATTACACGTATTATCTATATAAGCTATCCATAATAGTATATAATACGCTATATATTTTGGGTTAACTCTTAGTTTATCTTTGTCTTTAAGTTTAAACCTATACCTAGTTAACCTAACCACTAGTATTTCTGCTATAGGTACTAAGATTTATTACTCGCTTTTCTAGTCCCTAGATCCTTCTTCTAGGTTCCTTAACATTATAATTAATACTCCTTTAATATAACTCATGCGTTTTTCCGTAATGGGTTAGTCTTAGACAACTTTTTTATCCCGCTATATATAAAAGTCTTCCCATTTATCGTTGTGTCGTTGCCTATACCACTTTCCGTATAACTAGTTTAGTGTGTATAGTCTATCCGTTAGAAAGTACCTCGTCATCGCTATATTATAATATCCTTTAGTATGTCTTTCTTTAAACCTAGTTAGAATATTTAGATCCTTTTCTTATTCCAGTTTATCTAACTATTTTGCCCTAGGTGTTCCTGCACTTGGCCTATTAGTAACTCTTTATATAGGTACTCTGTCCCTTATATAACCTAGCATAGCTGACCTCTTATCTAGCTTTTGCTCTTGCTATGCAATGATTCTTATTCTAAACTTATTTATAGTTTCCTATTTTCTACATCTTGCAGCTGGATCTTTATAGTTATCTTACTTTTTAATCCTAGTATTAACTGTTTAATCTTTAGGCTAAATACTATATTCACCTAGGATTACTAACATTCTTATTTGTTCTCTAAACTTGTAGTTCTTAAACTTGCGTCCTATACTTATTTATTTATTACTAAACTAAGTCGCTGCCCTTTCCCATCGGTTTTTGTCCGTTGTAGGTCCTTAGGTGTGTCTTATCTCACTTTAAGAATCTTAAGCTTCTCTTATCTCTACTTAAGAATCTTAAGCCTATAGCCTTTTACCTTTATTAAGTAATGAGCTAGCACTAGCAGTTGTCTACTTACTTAATTTCTTTTAAATGTTACTCCTATTATCTTATAAAGCGATAGAAATTGTATCTAATAGTATTATAATACCCGTTACTAAACCTTATTCTGTAATAGTCTTAGTTTCTACTTCTATTTTAACTTCTCTAAGGTCTGCGTGCTCCTAGTAAGCTGCCTTTATTGCCTTATTATTAGTAAATGCTTTGCCTGTGTTAAATTCATCATCTTTAATGTCTGATCTATAAGCTGGTTTATTAGTTCCTCTAAACTTAGATAACAATAGCTCCTATAGCTAATAGCTTACACCGTATTTAGCGTCCTTATAAATTCGGCATGCGTTGTTGTAATAATACGCAAAACTGTTAATTAAACACTTTTTTATTCCTTACAGTGCACCGTCGTCCCTCTATATATACGTGCCGTCTGCTAGCCTAGTTCCCTTTACCGCGTAGTTACTCTAACCACCTCTATAGTCTCTAGTAAAATGACCTTGTTTTCTATAATTTATATAAGCCCTATCTTTAAACCATTTTTCTTACTATAGAGTCCGCCTAAACATCTTCTGCTGCTAAGATCCCTGGTTTAGCCTCTGCTCCTAAGTCCTTTAATTACTTAATCCTTAACCTCTGGGTTTCCATAGTTTCTTTTCCCACTTTTAGGTTTCTTTAGTACCGCTTAGGTCCATTGGCTCTGCGCCATTCTATAGTTTTTAACTCTATATCTGTCGTTGCGTACTCTACGCCTTATATAACTGTGGAACTCTATCTTACCCTCTCTTAGCTTGTTCCCTTTGGTAGATCCTATTATTAATCTTTATTAACTAATCTATTAACTCTTTTAGAGTATCCGCATCTTCTATTAGGATGATTGCGTCCTAGACTTTAGCCTTAAGTCCCTATTTATACTGTGCCATAAGCGCCCTATTATTCCACTTAACCTACGTGGCTAGTGTTTAAAACTGTGTTGTATACTTAATTACTAAAGTGCGTTATACTAAGTTCTAAAGCTTTTATTCTACTATGGTTATAGCCTCTGGGTCTTTAAACATCTGCGTTAGTCGCTCTATAAACCTGTTCTAACTGGTAAATATATACCATACATCCTAGTTAGTAGTTGTCATGCCATTAGCCTATATTTCCGTGAGATACGGCTTAAACCACTTAAGTGCCCTCCCTATTAGGAATAATCCTGCATAGGCTACTTAATCCAATAATATTGCTAACTTCGCTCCTTCCTATACTACCTTAAAGTGCATCTATATAAGAAATCCCTTAAGCTTTAACTTCTCTCCTAAGAATCATTTAATTAAAGGTAACTTAATCTTTACTGCTCCAATTCTATTAATGCGTTCTTTAAGTATCCTATTATTATCTTATAAGTAATTAACCATTTCCTATAACTAACCTCGCGTAACCACTTAAGAATCCCTATTATCTATACTAGTATCACCTAGCCCTAAGGTTGTGGCTGCCATCAACGCCGTTGTGACTAGTGCTGCTCTTGGTGGTATATTATTCAATCTTGTTTAATACCATAACCTTAGTAGTGAATATATAACGGAACCTTATAGCTTAGACTATAGTGGGTTCTGTTATTAGGCTGGGTATATAGGTAAGAACAAAATAATAACGTAATAATAACTGGTGAAGTAGTTGCCTAATAAATTAACTCCAATTATATTCTAAGATTTACTACAAGGAGAGAACTATCTACGGTAGGGACTAAGGTCCTTTAAATACACAACCATATGCCTAAGAAATCCTCTCTTGTATATAAGGTACATATTATCTGTATTAAACATAACGTCCCTTTTATTTAACATAGTCAATACGTTTAATACCATGTGACCTCGGTTACCATTCCTTATTATATAGTTCCACCGGATCTATCCTAGACCATACCTATATCAACTAACTAGCTTCCGCCGACTCTTCTCCAAGTAGTTATAACATCGTACTTAAAGCGTCCGTAACAATTAGTACACTAGTAACTCTTAGCAGGCGTTAATAAGCTTATTATAAAGGAACTTATCTGTGTATAAATCTGGGTCAAGACCATGCTGGAGGTGTCTTAGTTCTTTAATAAGTAACTATAGGCAATCTAAGGTTAATTTTCCAGCATTCTCGCTCTTGCCTATTATGGACTTTAGAGTTGTTAAGTTCCATTATCCTAATATACCGCGTCTGTATTTAGGTCCCTTAAAGTAATTATATATAGCAT